>ENA-OQER01000128-OQER01000128.1-human-gut-metagenome-genome-assembly--contig:-NODE-128-length-40486-cov-15.286974_pt1 | contig 40486 bp, 49 predicted proteins | sample MGYA00242797_ERZ504639 | MGnify/ENA primary metagenome ERZ504639 (study PRJEB26092, sample SAMD00036306) | human gut metagenome | host: Homo sapiens | study: EMG produced TPA metagenomics assembly of... | reverse complement strand
CAACGAGTTATGCAAATTTTCAAAGAACTATTTCGTTACTTGAAACGTTAAATACCAGAGCGTTATATTAATAATTTAACGGGTGATTTCAGCATCTGTTTTTCGGAACATCTAACTGGACACCCTAGTAAGTTACTCAAGTTAACTCCTCAAAAGAGATAACTTCTTTAACTCCTCACTTTGCGAAAAATCATTTAGCAATGTCGGAAAAAACAATATACAGGAAAGATATAGACCGCCTCTTCGATGAGGGGCTCGACTTGAAGCGTCTCAATGGGAAGACGATTCTCGTAGTGGGTGCTACAGGACTGATTGGCAGTTGTGTGGTCGACGTGCTGATGCTGAATCCTGACAGAGGTTACAGGGTTGTGGCGGCAGGACGCAACAGGCTGCGTGCCAGAACGAAGTTTGCTGCTTACTGGGACGAGGCCGACTTTGGCTTTGTCGAGATGGATGTTACGCAGCCTATGGACGAACAGTGTGAGGCTCATGGTCTGTCAGCGCAGGGTATAGACTTTGTCATCGATGCTGCAAGTAATGCGAGTCCCAACTTCTTCCGCGAGAAACCTGTGGAGGTGATGAAGGCGAATTTTGATGGTGTTGCTCATCTGATAGAGTTTGGCCTGCAGCATGGCATGAAGCGCATGGTGTACATCTCTTCGGGCGAGGTTTATGGCGAGGGTGACGGCAGCGAGTTTTCAGAGACAAGCAGCGGTTACGTGGACTGTGCATCGGTGAGGGCTTGTTATCCTTCGTCGAAGCGTGCAGCCGAGACGCTCTGTATGGCTTATGGGGCAGAGTATGGCGCTGATGTCGTTATAGCCAGGTTGAGCCATACTTACGGTCCTGGTTTTACGGAGAGCGACAACAGAGTGTATGCGCAGTTTATCCGCAACGTGTTGCGCGGTGAGGATATTGTGCTGAAGAGTCGTGGTGAGGCTTTCCGGTCGTGGCTTTACGTAGTGGATGCTGCCCATGCCATTTTGCGCCTCCTGCTCGACGGCGAGAGGGCAAATGCTTATAATGTGGCGCATTCGGAGTCGAATATATCTATCCGTGAGTTGGCTGAGTTGATAGCAAGGAAGGCTGACCGCAAGGTGGTATTCGACATTGCCGAAGACGACGTGATGAAGGGGAATACGACCCCAGTCACCAAGGCAACCTTCAATACCGATAAGCTGAAGGCATTGGGATGGAAACCGCTCTGGGATGTGGAGAGTGGTTTCGGGCACACGATAGAAGTTTCGTTTGCTCAGAAGTTATAGAAGTTTCTTTGAAATCTCCTGCCATGTCTCTCTTTTCTCCATGTTGAGATAATAGCGCAGGTGTTTCTCTACCCGTTGTTCTACTGGCGGCAACTGCATGTAGTTGCCGAAGAAGTGGCTGAGATACTTGTCGTATTCTGCAGGCAGAAGTACGGTGGTGTCTTCGAAGGGGAATGGTTTGCCGTTGCCAAGCCATGCCTTAGGGAAGATTTCGCGTTCATGATAGGAGCCTGTGTAAACCTGTACGTTCTGTGCTTTGTCGAAGTCGTAGAGATGACTCAGATGATCCATTTTTGCAATGAAATGTCTGCGCATGAGGTTGCGGAAGAAGAAGGCTGCCGTCTTGACGACAAAACGTCCCCAGGTCTTACGATGGGTGAGCAATGTCAGGTATTCGCCAAAGGTGTTTCGGGTGGAAATGGCGTTGAGGCAGTTGATGTGCTTCACATATTTGCGCTGCAGTGCCTTGGCCTGTTCCACATCGTCGGCAGTGGCATCAAGTGGGAAGATGTCGACGAAGAGTCCGATGATGCAAGGGCGCTCTTTCTCCTCGATGAGTGTAGTGTTCTTGTTGACCAGCTTGGAGAAATAGAGAGGGTAACGCTCGTTGTTGTAGGGCGTTACCACCTCGTAGTTGCCGAAGTCTTCGTGGCGTGCTATCTCAAGAAAGCGGTCGTAGTCGGGGCGTGGCATGATGACGTCGATGTCATCGTCCCAGGGTATCATACCATGATGGCGCACAGCCCCTATGGCTGTTCCTGCACAGCAGTAGTATCGCAGGTTGTGTGTGTGGCAGATACTGATGAATGTCTTCAGTATGTCGAGTATGGCTGCGTTCCATTCTTTCTTGATATTCTTGATGTCCATTGTCTCTTCGTTTTGTTATAGCGTTGGAAAACTTACTTACCAGCAGTCCTCACCGAAGACGTTGGCGATGGTGATGCGTGCAGCTTCCTTCTTGCTGAGCTGATGTGTCCAGGGTGCACGAGCTTTGGTTGAGGCGCCAGGACCATGGTTGCCGTACTCGAAGTAGCGGGCGGTCTTCTCGTTGCTTGCATTGCGCCAGTTGTCCCAGCCTACAGGACGGATATGGCTGCCCATTTCGCAGTCGATGAAGAGTGTGTAGCGTATGGACGCCATGGACGGCCCAGATAGACCTGTGTGGCCTCGGGCGAGGCGGTGAGGCGGCACTTATGGAACACGTAGCCATACTGCTGACCGGCTGGTGTGGACGCGGCTGTGATATAGCTGTTGGACTTGCTGTGGATTTCGCAGTTCTCGAACCAGGCGATGGAAGGACCGAAGATGAAGTCTGTTGTTCCCTCGATGTAGCAGTCGTAGAAGGCGATGCGTGTGCCGGCAACGCCTGTATATACGGTGTCCTGATTGCCTAAGAGTCGGCAGTTCTGTACCAGGATGTGGTCGCCCTCAGTGTGCAGGGCTACAGCTTGTCCTAATCGTGCGGCATTGTTTTCGATAGTGATGTTCTTCAGGGTGATGTAGCTGCCTTGAACCTTCAGTGTGTAGGTGCGGAATGTGCCGATGGGCTTGCCCTTGACAGCAGCCTCGGAGTCGAGTCCACCTGTTGGCATCTTGATGTTGGCATGGTCGTCCCAGGTGATGATAGTCTGGTCGCGGTCTTCGCCACAGATGGTGATGTGGGTGAGCCATGATGGGATGATGAGTTTCTCCTTGTAAACGCCTTTCTTGACGTAGATGACCTTGGTGTAGTCCATGAAGGCACGGCACACCTCTATGGCTTCGTCGATGGTGCGGAACTCGCAGGTACCGTCGCGTGAAACGAAGAGTGTGTCGGGGTTGTCGTACTTGTTGGCTGCCAGCACTGGGAGGACTGCCAACGTGGTGAGGATAGACAGGATTAGTTTTTTCATTGTCGTTGTTTTTTGTAGGTTGATATTTGTTTTATAGTTTTTTCTGTCCTATGGCTTACAGGATGCGCTGTACATCCTGCAGGCCGTCGATGATCTTCAGATTATCCATGATCACCTTTACATCTTCTCGGTCGTGAATTCTGATTTCGATGCAACCGTCGAAGATGCCATTGTCGCTGCTGATGGTGAGCTTGTGTATGTTGACATTGAGCTGGTCGCTGATGACACGGCTCACGTCGAGGAGCAATCCCTTGCGGTCGATGCCCTTTATCTCGATGGTGGCGTCAAAGTACATCAGCTTGTGCATCTGCCACTTGGCGTCGACGATGCGGTTGCCATAGCTCGACTTGAGTTTGGCTGCCACAGAGCAGGAGCGCTTGTGTATCTCGATGCGGTTCTTGTTGTCGATGTAGCCCATGATGTCATCGCCAGGAATGGCATGGCAGCATGAGGGGAAGATGAACTGCGAGATGTTCTCCTCGGTGATGATGAGGGGTTTCTTCTTGTTGAAGTCCTTGCCCACCACCATGAGCTGTTGCGGCTTGTTGTCCTTTTCGTCAGCCTTTTTGTCCTTGCTCTTGCCGAGGAAGGGGATATAGTTGCGCCAACTGCTTGAGCTCTTGTCTTTCTTGTTCTTGCTTTGCAGTTCGTCAAGATCTTTCTCGCCCAACAGAATGCAGTGGTCGCCCAATGCCTGGAAGAAGTTCTCGTGTTTCTGTATGTGGTGATAGTCGCAGAGCTTGTCGAGGATGGAGTTGTTGACCTCCAGACTGTTCTTCTTGAGCCATTCGTTCAGAATGTCCTCGCCCTTCTTCTGTATCTCGCGGTTGTCGCGTCGCAGTATGGCTTGAATCTTGCTCTTTGCCTTGGCTGTGCTCACGAAGTTGATCCATGAAGGCTGTACGTGCTGACTCTTGCTGGTGAGGATTTCCACCTGGTCGCCGCTTTGCAGTTTATGGCTCAGTGGCACCAGCTTATGGTTTACCTTTGCTCCGATGCAGTGGCTTCCTAAGAAGGTGTGTATCTGGAAGGCGAAGTCGAGGGCTGTACAGCCTGCTGGCATGGTCTTGATCTCGCCCTTAGGGGTGAAGACAAAGATCTCTGAGGCAAAGAGGTTGAGCTTGATGGCATCGAGAAAATCCATGGCGTCGGGCTGTGGATCGTCGAGGATTTCCTTGATGGTGCCCAACCAGTCGTTGAGCTCGTTCTCGTCCTCTGTGTATTCTGCGTCTTCGCCTTCTTTGTATTTCCAGTGGGCAGCAAATCCCTGTTCGGCCACCTCGTCCATACGGTCGCTTCTTATCTGTACCTCTATCCAGCGTCCCTGCTTGCTCATGAGGGTGACGTGGAGTGCCTGATAGCCGTTGGCTTTAGGATGGTTGAGCCAGTCGCGCAGACGGTCGGGATGACTCTTGTATATCTGGCTGATGGCCACATAGATATTGAAGCATTCGTTGACCTCGTTGGCTCTTTCCTTGGGTGTGAAGATGATACGGACGGCAAGGATGTCGTATATTTCGTCGAAGCTCACGTGTTTGTTCTGCATCTTGTTCCAAATGGAATAAGGGCTCTTTACACGTGCCTTGATCTTATACTGTATGCCCATCTTGTCGAGTTCCTCCCTGATGGGCTGTGTGAACTGCGAGAAGAGGGTGTCGCGTTGTGCCTCGGTGTCGGCAAGTTTGTGCTCGATGTTGGCGTATTCCTGTGGATGATCGTAGCGGAAGCTGAGGTCTTCGAGCTCTGTCTTTATTTTGTTAAGGCCCAGACGATTGGCCAATGGAGCGTAGATGTAAAGTGTCTCGCCGGCTATCTTGTACTGCTTGTTGGCAGGCTGCGAGGCGAGTGTGCGCATGTTGTGCAGACGGTCGCAGATCTTGATAAGGATGACGCGGATGTCGTCGCTCATGGTGAGCAGCAGTTTCTTGAAGTTCTCGGCTTGTGCCGATGCTTTGTCACCAAAGATTCCACCGCTGATCTTGGTTAGTCCGTCTACAATCTGGGCTATCTTCTCTCCGAAGATGTTGGAGATGTCTTCTACTGTATAGTCGGTGTCTTCTACCACGTCGTGCAGGAGTGCGGCACAGATACTGGTGGATCCCAGTCCCATTTCCTCGCAGGCTATCTGAGCCACGGCGATAGGGTGCATGATGTAGGGTTCGCCCGAGAGGCGACGTACGCCCTTGTGTGCCTGGCGTGCAAAGTTGAATGCTTTGGTGACAATGTCTACCTTCTTGCGGTGACGTGAAGCTACATAGGTGTCGAGCAGATGCTGGAATGCATCGCCAATGAGTTTGTTGTCGGCCTGTTCTCTCTCTAAGTCTTTGAGGTTCTGATCGTCCATAGTTCTTGCCTCCTGCGCTTTGTGTTAGTCAGATTAATAACTATATATATAATAATGTGTATATTACTTCACCTTGAGTTTCTTGCCGGCACGGATATGGTTGCCCGAAATTTTGTTGAGTTTGCGCAGTTTAGCCACGGTAGTGTGGTTGCGTTCTGCTATCTCCGACAGGGTGTCACCACTCTTGATGGTTACGTTTCTTCCTCCGCGCTTACTCTTTCTGCTTCTGCTCTTGCGGCTCCTGCTGCGTGTTGCAGAGGAGCGATGGCGGCTGCTGTGGTAGCTGCGGCGGCTTACCTTAGGCTCTTCTTGGTTTACCTCTACGACAGAGCGCTTGAGCAGCAGTTCGTCGGTCTTGAAGTTGTAGATGGAGTCTTCCTGGTCGATGAAGGGGCCAACGAGAGATGAGGGAAGTCGTACTGTCATAGGTTTGTTGAGACCATTGACAATGTCGTGACGGTATTGTGGATTGAGGCTGCGAAGGTGCTGGATGTTGATGTTGAGCACCTGGGCAATCTGCTCCAGATGAAGGTCTTTGTTGACAACCACGGTGTCGGTCTTAATAGGCAACTCGGTCACCATAGGACAGATGTTGTGGTCGCAATAGTAGTTCATGATGTAGTTGGCTGCGATGAAGGCTGGCACATATCCGCGTGTCTCCTTGGGGAGGTAGGGATAGATGTTCCAGTAATCGGCAGAACCTTTGGCGCGGTGGATGGCCTTGTTGACCTTGTCGGGGCCACAGTTGTAGGCAGCGATGACAAGGCTCCAGTCGTCGAAAATCTTATAGAGGTCGCTCAGATAGTGGGCGGCAGCATAAGAGGATTTCACTGGGTCGCGACGCTCATCGATGAGTGAGTTGACCTCAAGTCCGTAGCGCTTGCCTGTGCCTATCATGAACTGCCAAAGGCCGGTGGCTCCTACGCGTGAAACGGCAGTAGGGTTGAGGGCAGACTCGATGACAGGAAGATATTTGAGCTCGAGGGGAAGGTTGTAAGCCTCTAAAGCCTCCTCGAAGATTGGCATATAGAAATTGCTTGCGCCCAGCATATAGCTCACAGAGCGGCGGAGCTTGCCGCTGTAGCGGTCGATGAACTTCTGCACCACATCGTTGTAAGGCATCTCGATGATGGTGGGCAGACGCTTGAGTCGGTCGATGTAAACCTCCTTGTCGAAGACTGGGTTGACATCACGATAGTTGCAAGATGTGTCTTGCATCATATAGGTCTTAGCATTATAAAGATGCAGCAGGCTGTCGAGGTTGTCCTCCAGTCCTACAGGGACTTCTATCTCTTCCTCGTTTCCCTGTTTGTCGGTGACTGTGATTACATCTTCTTTTTTCTCTTCAGTGTCGTCGGTTTGCGCCAGTATCTGTACTGGCATACCAAGTAACATTGCAGCTGCTAATAATAGTATTTTTTTCATTTATGTTATTCTTTCTTTTCTATAAGTTTCTTTAAGATTTTACACAATTGTGTTCCTCACTTTAAAAAGTGAGTGAGCATTGAAGTCCCAATGTTCCTGATTGGAAGGGGTTGCGGCTTTGCGGGTTGCTGTTCATGAAGGCAGGCTCTACTCTCAGAGTAAGGTCGTCGGAAATGTCGAACTCGGAGAGAGATGCGTCCACGTAGGCATCGATGATGGAGAAAGCGTAAACGCCAATCATCACAAACACACCCATGTCGCGCCAGCGGCGGTAACGATCTTTGCGCTTGCGGAAGATTTCCTTGTATCGGTCCATGTTGCTGGCATCGATGGTGGCTCCTAAGTGCAGGAACTGGTTGTAGCTGTCGGTAGTGGGGTCATCGTCCATGATGTCCATATAGGCCTGTGAATAGTCGTGATACATCTGGTTGTTCCAGGTGATGGCATAGGCACAGCCTACGAAACCACCATATATAATAGGTAGTTTCCAGTATTTGCGGTTGTATATCTGTCCTGCTCCTGGCAGAACGATGGCAAGCCACATGGCACGCTTGGTGTCAGGACGCCATGTGGACCAGTCGCGCTTGGGCTTCTTGGTAGCAACCTGGAGCATACTGTTGAGCTTGAGACTGTCTTTGGCAGAGAATGTTGTATCTGCAGGTGCCACTACGGCAGGCTGATCTTCGCCTGCAGTGGATTGACTGGCTGTGACAGCCTTCTGTGCCTGAGCAGCCCAGGGTAGGCTGGTCAACAAGACTGATATACAAATATGTGATATTTTCGATTTCACCTAATTAGTTTTGTTTTAATTGGTCGAAAACGTTCATGATGTGCTCTAATTCCTCCTCGTTGGCAAAGGGAATGCTGATTTTTCCCTTGCCTTGGGTGAGCAGGTAAACTGAACCTTGGTGTTGAGGAACTGCGAGAGGCGGTTCTTCAGCAGGGTGAACTCTTCGGGCAGTTCGGCTTTTCCCTTGATTACCTTTCTGGCTGTCTCGTTGTCCTCGCTGTCCTTTATTTGCTGTACCATCTCCTCTACCTTGCGCACAGAGTAGCCGTTCTTCTGAATTTCATGGAACAGCTTGATCTGAAGTGAAGGGCTGTCAAGTGCCAAGAGGGCGCGGCAATGGCCCATGTCGATTTCTTTCTTCTGAAGTGCCATCTGTACCTGAGCTGGCAACTTGAGCAGGCGCAGGTAGTTGGCTACAGCAGCGCGGCTTTTGCCCACGCGCTCGGCTATCTTCTCCTGAGTCATCTCGTTGTTCTCCATCAGGTGCTCGTATGCCAAAGCTATTTCTATGGCGTTGAGGTCCTGGCGCTGGATGTTCTCGACGAGTGCCATCTCCATCACACTCTCATCGCTGATGGTACGGATATAGGCTGGTATGGCTCTCAGGTCAACCAACTGGGAGGCACGCCAGCGACGCTCACCTGCGATAATCTGGAAGCGGTTCTCTGCCACCTGTCGCAAGGTGATGGGCTGAATGATGCCTATGGCCTTGATGCTTTCTGCCAACTCATGGAGTGCTTCGTCGTCGAACTCGCGACGAGGCTGGTTGGGGTTGGCTTCTATCTGGTCGAGAGGAATCTCGTTGATGGTACTGCTGCCCTGTGTGCGCACTCCTTCGGTAGAGATAAGTGCATCGAGACCTCGTCCCAGGGCATTGCTCTTGGTTCCGTTATTGTATTTCTTGTGTACTGCCATTTTCTATTTCTTAGTAAGGAGTGAGTCTTTCTTCACTCTTTTTTCTTACTTTATGAGTTCTTGTTGATAATTTCTTTTGCCAATGCCAAGTGGTTCTTGGCGCCGTTCGACTCTGTGTCGTAGAGGATGACGGGAAGACCGTGGCTTTGACTCTCGCTCAGCTTCACGTTGCGCTGGATGACGGTCTTGAACACCAACTCCTGGAAGTGGCGCTTTACCTCGTCGTAAATTTGGTTGGCCAGACGCAGACGGCTGTCGTACATGGTAAGCAGGAAGCCCTCAATCTCGAGCTTGGTGTTGAGCTTGCTCTTGATAATCTTTATCGTGTTGAGCAACTTGCTGATGCCTTCCAGGGCAAAGTATTCGCACTGAACAGGAATGATGACGCTGTCGGCTGCTGTCAGCGAGTTGACTGTGATGAGTCCCAGAGATGGCGAGCAGTCGATAAGGATGAAATCATACTCGTCGCGGATAGGGGCGAGCAGATTCTTGATAACCCTTTCGCGGTTCTGCAGATTGAGCATTTCTATCTCTGCACCGACAAGGTCGATGTGGCTGGGGATGATGTCGAGTCCATCAATATCGGTGGTATAGATGGCATCACGAACATCTGCATGGTCGATAATGCACTCGTACAGAGAGCAGTCTACCTCCTTGATGTCTACTCCTAAGCCGCTGGAGGCGTTTGCCTGTGGGTCGGCGTCTACTACAAGAACCGACTTCTCCAGTGTGGCCAATGATGCTGCCAAGTTGATGGTGGTTGTCGTTTTGCCGACACCGCCTTTCTGGTTGGCCAATGCGATTATTTTTCCCATATTCTTAATTTTCTATATTAAAAATCATCACAAAATTTCTGCAAAGATACATATTTTATGCGAGAAAGACGTTACTTTAAAGGTTTTTTCGTACTTTTGCACCAAAAAGAGCGATATTTTTATGGAAAATAAGAAACCTTTAATATTAATATCCAACGATGACGGCTATCATGCCAATGGCATCAAGACGCTTGTTGGATTTCTGAAAGACTGGTGTGAGGTGCTTGTGGTGGCTCCTGAGAGTGGACGGTCGGGCTATGGATGCGCCTTCTCGGTAACATCACCACTGCTGTTGAAACGCAGACACAACATGGGCGAGGAGGTGGAAGTGTGGTCGTGCTCAGGAACGCCTGTCGACTGTGTGAAGATAGCTCTCGACCAGTTGCTGGCTCCTCGTGTTCCCGACCTGATACTCAGTGGTATCAACCATGGCGACAACTCGAGTGTGAACAATCATTATTCGGGCACAATGGGCGTAGCAAGGAAGGCTGCATGAAGTATATTCCCTCGGTGGCGTTCAGTAGTTGCAACTATGATGTGAACGCCGATCTGTCACCCTTGCGCGACGGTGTGGTAAGCATCGTGAAGCGAGTGCTTCGTGAAGGACTTCCCAAGGGAACTTGTCTTAATGTCAACTTTCCCGTCAATCCTCCTTTCAAGGGCTTTAAGGTTTGCCGTATGACATGGGGCTCGTGGATCAATGAAGTGGTGAAGGAGCATCATCCTCGGGGATATGACTATTACTGGATGGTGGGCGAATATCGCAATGATGAGCCTGAGGCTGTAGATACTGATCAGTGGGCGCTCAGTCATGGCTACATTGCCATAACGCCTACAAGAATAGATGTGACCGACTATGAGTGGCTTGAGAACAACAGGTCGCTCAACACGGAAGCTTCTGAACTTGACGATTAACTAAGAATATTCGACAATAAGGATGAAATATTATCTGATAGTAGGTGAGGCGAGTGGTGATTTGCATGCCAGCAGATTGATGCGCTCGTTGAAAAAATATGACGAATTGGCAGAATTTCGATTCTTCGGCGGCGACTTGATGGCTGCTGAGGGAGGAACTCGTGTCAAGCATTATAAGGAACTGGCCTATATGGGCTTTGTACCTGTGCTGCTGCATCTGGGCACCATCTTCTCGAACATGAAAAGATGCAAGGAGGATATTGTGGCGTGGAAACCCGATGTTGTGATCTTAGTCGATTATCCAGGCTTTAATCTCAATATAGCCAAGTTCTTGAAAAAGAATACGTTGATACCTGTCTACTATTATATTTCGCCTAAGATTTGGGCCTGGAAGGAGTGGCGTATTAAAAGCATCAAACGTGATGTGAGCGAGATGTTCTCCATACTGCCTTTCGAGGTGCCTTTCTATGAGCAGAAACATAAGTATCCCGTTCACTATGTGGGCAATCCCACTGCTCAGGAAGTGGCAGAGTTCAGAGCAGGATATCATCAGACGCATGAGGAGTTTTGTCAAGAAAATAATCTTGACAGTCGTAAACCGATTATCGCTCTTTTAGCTGGTAGCCGACTACAGGAAATCAAGGACAATCTTCCTGCCATGATAGAGGTGGCTGAACGTTTTGAAGATTATCAAATGGTGTTGGCTGGAGCTCCGTCGATAGAGGATGAATATTACGATAAATTCCTGGAAGGTACTCCTGTCAGAGTGGTGAAGAATAAGACTTACCAGCTCTTGTCTCACACCACGGCGGCTCTTGTAACCAGTGGAACTGCCACGCTCGAGACAGCCCTGTTTAATGTTCCGCAAGTGGTGTGCTATGAAACTCCCTTGCCAAAACTGATTCGTTTTGCCTTCAATCACGTGCTGAAGGTTGACTATATTTCTCTTGTCAACTTGGTGGCCAATAAGGAGGTGGTTCCAGAGATGTTCGCCGATAAGTTTACGATAGACGGAATAGCCAACGAACTTTATAAGATTATGCCAGGGCAGCCTGCACGCGAAAGAATGCTTGCTGAATATCAGGAAGTGCTGAGAGAGTTGGGAAGTAAGGTGGCGCCCGACGAAGCTGCTTCTATCATGGTAGATTTGTTGAGAAAGCATCGTGCTGAGTTGATACGTCTGGCTAAAGAACGTGCTGAGGCCGTCGCCAAGCTGCCGCCAAAGCTGCAGAGCTGGCTCGTGTCAAGGCTGAACAGGAAGCTGCCATCGCCCGACAGAAAGCTGAAGAGGCAGAGCGGGTGAGTCAGCAGGAAATAAATGAGCCGTAGTAAAATATGAAAACTTGCTATTGATTATCAATAAGTTACTAAGACAAAAAAGTTCCTAAAAAAAGGCTCATGAGTTAAAGGGGAAACTCATGAGCCTCTTTTTTTATACGAAAAGCTGCAGTGTATAGAGATAGATGACAGCTGCAGGAATGGCCATGAGCGAAGAGTCGAAACGGTCGAGCATACCGCCATGTCCTGGCAGCAGTGTGCCGCTGTCCTTTACTCCCAAAGTGCGTTTGAAGAGACTCTCTACCAAGTCACCCCATGTTCCGAAGAACACGACAATCAGGCCTAACCCCATCCATCCGGCAATGCTGAGTCGGTGAGCCTCGCCGTCATTTGCCAAGTAACCAATCACGGCAGCTGCAATCAGAACGAATATACCTCCGCCTATGCTTCCTTCCCAACTCTTGGCAGGACTGATGCGTGGGAAGAGTTTATGCTTGCCAAAAAGCGAACCGCTGCAGTAGGCTCCGGTATCGTTTGTCCAAAGGAATATGAAAATACTCAGTGGCAACAGCATGTCGTAGTGTATCTGACCGTCGAAAGCTGAGTATTCGAAAGCCAAGATATTGATCATAGAGAAGGGCAGGGCGATGTACATCTGCGAGAGCATGGTGTAGGCCCAGTCGTTGATGGCGTCTTTGTTGCCTGTATACAGTTCGCTGATAAACAGGTAGACGATGGTGAGCAGATAGGGAACAAAGACAATGAAATTGCCTACGATGCCCATTCGCAGTCCTGCCACGGCCAGGAAAAAGTATACTCCGGCAATGGTGCAGATCAGACGGTTGACGGTGACGTCTTCCTTCTCGTTGTTTACCAGTCCGCAGTATTCCCAGATGCTGAGTCCTGTAATGATGGTAAAGAGGAAAATCATGGCTCTTGGGTTGAGGAAACAAGACACCATGCACACCACGAACAAGACGCCCGTGATAGACCTCACGATAAGATTCTTTTGTTTGTCGGTCATTTGTGATTCCTTATTTTATTTGTTGTTTGTTTCTTCTGAGTTCTCGTCGTTCTGCACGTCGGTATCATTGTTTTCGGTGCTTTCAGACGAGTTGTCTTCCTTTTGTGCCTGCTCGTGAGCCTTGATGGCTGCCTGAACCTCGGGCAGTTCCTTCAGTTTGTCGTCAATCTTGGCTGCTCGTCCTCCATGATTTCCTGTGAACGGCTAAGCCATGGACGCTTGCCAAAGATCTTCTCTACGTCTTCTGCCATGATCACCTCTTTCTGGATGAGGAGCTCGGCAAGGGCGTTATGGCCTTCCTTGTGCTCTACGAGGATGTTCTTGGCTCGGGTATACTGTTCGTTCACCATCTTGAGCACCTCTTCGTCTATCATGCGGGCTGTGGTGTCGGAGTATGGACGCTGGAAGGAATATTCCTGGTTGTTGTAATAGCATATATTAGGCAGCTTGTCGCTCATACCTAAGTAGGCTATCATGCCATAGGCACTCTTGGTGCTCTTTCCAGGTCGTTCATGGCTCCCGATGATATATGGCCCGTAAAGAGTTCCTCGGCAGCGCGTCCTCCCATGAGCGAACACATCTCGTCGAGCATCTGTTCCTTGGTGGTGATCTGTCGTTCTTCGGGCAGATACCAAGCTGCTCCGAGAGCCTGTCCGCGTGGTACGATAGTTACCTTGATAAGTGGATTGGCATACTGACAGAACCATGAAATGGTGGCATGGCCAGCCTCGTGGAGTGCGATGCTTCGCTTCTCTTCTGCTGTCATCACCTTGGTCTTTTTCTCCAGTCCGCCTACGATGCGGTCTACAGCATCGAGGAAGTCTTGTTTGCTTACGCTCTTCTTGTCGTGGCGTGCTGCTATAAGGCTGCCTCGTTGCACACATTTGCAATATCGGCTCCCGAGAATCCTGGTGTCTGTCGTGCCAGCAGGTCTACGTCTACACTCTTGTCTACCTTTACAGGTTTTAGATGAACCAGGAATATGGCTTTTCGTTCATTCAGGTCAGGAAGGTCGACGTGTATTTCACGGTCGAATCGTCCTGCACGCAGCAAGGCGCTGTCGAGCATGTCCACACGGTTGGTGGCTGCCAGGATAATGACACCGCTGTTTGTTCCAAATCCGTCCATCTCGGTAAGCAGGGCGTTGAGCGTGTTCTCGCGCTCGTCATTGCCTCCCATGGATGGGTTCTTGCTGCGGGCACGTCCTACTGCATCAATCTCGTCGATAAAGATGATGGAAGGTGCTTTCTCCTTAGCCTGACGGAAGAGATCGCGCACACGTGATGCACCTACGCCGACAAACATCTCTACGAAGTCGGAACCACTCATCGAGAAGAAAGGTACGCCAGCTTCGCCTGCCACGGCTTTGGCAAGGAGAGTCTTACCAGTCCCGGAGGTCCTACGAGAAGGGCTCCCTTAGGAATCTTACCACCTAAGTCGGTATATTTGTTGGGGTTCTTCAGGAAGTCTACGATTTCCTGTACTTCCTGTTTGGCTCCTTCCTGTCCTGCCACGTCCTTGAAGGTGATGCCGATGGCATTGCCTTTCTCGTACATACGTGCTTTGCTCTTGCCTACATTGAAGATTCCTCCGCCTGAGCCGCCCATGCCGCCCATACGTCCCGACATCCACCAGATGAAGACGAAGAAAAGAATCAGCGGGAAGATATTCCACAAGATTTTGAGGAAACCGTCCGTTGACTCGTTCTTATAACTGAACGAATTGATTTTCTTGGCTTGCACCATGGCGTTGGCAAACCTGTCCACCTCATCAACCGAACCAAACTGCACCTCCACATAAGGGTTGGTGCCTAAGTTCTTGGCTGAGGTTTTGTACACCTCGCGTGAGTACTTGGGGTTGATATACAGTTTCAGGGTGTTCTCGGTCTTGTTGGCTACAACGCTCAGCACATAACCTTTTTCCACGTATTGCTTAAACTGTGTGTAGGTGGCTTCTTGTGTGGCACTTCCTCCTAAAGATTTGTGCCTCCGCTCAAGTAGGCTACCATCAGTCCGACGATGATAAGTATATAGAGCCAGTTCATGTTGAACTTAGGCATCTTGGGGGGTTGGGGCCCACCGGGATTGTTCTTGTTGTTGCCTTGTTCCATATTGAATGTTTCCTTTCCTTTTTTTTTGTTTTAAAAAAGACTTTTGTTTCTTGCTTTCTTATGTATCTATATATAATAATGTGCGCGCGCGACTGTTACATCACGTCTGGCACGGTTGTCAGTTTGGCGTCTTCCCAAAGGTGTTCCAGATCATAGAACTGTCTTACTTCAGGCTGGAAGATGTGTACGAGTACATCCACAAAGTCGATGGCTACCCATTGGTCGTTTCCTAATCCTGCTACGTTGACAGGTTTCTCGCCCAACTTCTTACGGCAGAAGTCGCCTACTGATTCTGCAATAGCCTCTACCTGGAGGGTGAACCGCTTGGCAGATAATAAAGTACTTGGCTATGGTGCGTCTATCTCGCTCAGGTCGGCAATGACGATATTGCTGCCTTTTTTCTCTTGTATTCCTTCTTTAATTGTCTCTACTAATTGTTTTGCTGTATTCATTGAGTTGTTATTATGTTTATTCGACTACAAAGATAGTGCAAAAAAATGAGTATGCGTTACTTTCCTCCAACTTTTCTGTTTTTTTAAGGTTGGTATGGCGCAAAACCACGTGTTTTTTGTCCGAAAAGGCGTAAAAATGAAAAAAATAACGATTTTCGATAAAAAAGTTGAGAAAAATTTTGTGGGTTCAGAAAAAAGTATTACCTTTGCACTCGCAATTAAGAAATGACATTGCAACAACAAAAAGACATTGGGATATGGTGTAATGGTAACACTACAGATTCTGGTCCTGTCATTCCTGGTTCGAATCCGGGTATCCCAACCAAGAGCATCTTTCTTTTAGAAAGATGCTTTTTTTGTTTTAGGGAGTTTTGTGGATGAGTCATTTCCTTCCCGTCCATCAATATTCGGTACGACTTTCAGTAAAGGTTCTGTTGTTTTCTCGTCAATAAAAAAGCCGAAGTGCTTGGGTTGCACTCCGGCTGTTCTTTTTTATTTGTTCTCGCATCGATAGCCTTTATTTTCTGTTTTACGAGTTCGAGATCGTCTTTGAGCTTCTGCACCTTTCGGTTCATCTCCTCTACGAGGCTGTTTCCCTTCTTGCTGGCAGCATTGAGGAAACCAAGGTTGTTCTCGTAGGTAGTAATCTCGGAGCGCAACTGGTCGAAGCGGCGCAAGAGGCGTCCGCGCTCATTGTCGAGAGCATCCGAGCCCTTTTCTGCCACGTTCTTCAAGTTGTTCTTGAAGTTGTCGAGGTGGCGCTTGGCGTTGCTGATATGCAGGTTCTTGTATATTTTGTCCAGCACATCGTGGTACTGCTTGTAGATAGCATCCTTCTCTTTGAAGGGCACGTGACCTATCGCCTTGTACTCGTCGATGAGTGACTGTACCTGCTGCTGTACGTTGTCGCCAGCATTCTCAAGCAGGGCATTGAGCTTTGCCACTAACTCTTTTTTCTTCTCTAAGTTGGTGTGCTCTGTGCTACGTGTACCGGCATTAGCCTTGTTGCGAGCCTCGAAGAACTGGTTGCATGCATTGATAAACTCCTGCCACAGTTGGTCGCCCAACTTGCGAGGCACAACACCAATCTGCTTCCATTCCTTCTGCAGGTTGATGAGCTTGTCGCCCGTCTTGCGCCATTCAGTGCTTGTAGCGAGTTCTTTAGCCTTTCCGATAAGAGCTTTTTTCTTTTCGGTATTGGCAGCATATTCTTCTTTCAGCACCTTGAAGTATTCAGCTTTCTTGGCGAAGAACTCATCGTTGGCAGTGCGGAAACGCTCAAAGATCTTCACGTTCATCTTCTGAGGAGCGAAGCCTATCTTCTTCCATTCGCTCTGCAGCTCGATAACCTCCTTAGTGACTTTCTCCCATTCGGAAGCGAGCTTGTACTGCTGTTGGTTGATGGCTTCTATCTTCTCACAGAGTGCAGTCTTCTTCTCGAGGTTTTCCTCCTCCTTGGCACGCAACTGCTCGAAGTGCTGCTGATGCTTTTTGTTGATAACCGTGCTGGCAGCCTTGAACCGGCTCCAAATCTGCTCACGCAACTCCTTGGCTACAGGGCCTATTTCGCGATATTGTGCGTGGAGTTCCTGCAACTGGTGGAAAGCAGAGATGACATCTTCTTCCTCGTCGAGTTTCTCAGCAGCCTCGCAGAGCTTGGTCTTTGCCTCAAGATTCTTCTTGAAGTCGTATTCACGAGCCTCGTTGTTGAGCTTCAACAGGTCGTAGAACTGCTCTACGTAGACTGATAGCTGCGCCAGAGCTCGTTGGCCTTGTCGGCAGGAACGGCTTAATCTCTTTCCATTCTTGCTGCAGGGCTTTAAATTCCTGATATGATTTGTTGGCCTCGTCGGGCGACGTTGCATGGCTTTTATCTTTTCGATGATGTCGAGCTTTTTCTGCAGATTGGCCTGTTTCTCTTCCTCTTGTGCGAGGAAAATCTTGGCTCTTTTCTCTTTGATGATCTGCATCTCCGCCTTGAAAGCCTCCTCCGCCTCGTCGGGCAGGAGAACATACTTCTCGGGGTCACCGCCACCAGCCAGATACTCTTTCATCTGTGCATCTCTTTCAGCGAGATGCAGTTTGTAGAAAGTAGTCTTCAGCAGGTCGAGCTCGTTTTTCTGAGGAGCTTCGTCGCTGTGCGCTATTTCCTTTACACGGTCGAGTACTTCCTGTTTGGTAGCATAGGTTTTTGTCTCGGCTTCTGAAGTGTTCTCTACTGCAGGTGTCTCAGCCACTGTGGCTTCCACCTGTGGTTCTTCAATGGTACCCTGATTGAGGGTATTTTCTTGAGAGTCCATCATGTCACTTGATTTAGTTTATGATTCGAGTTCCTTGGGGGTGGCTCTGTCGTAGAGTCAGCCCGCCACACAAAAATGTTTGTATTATAAGTTGCAAACTTAGTCAAAATAAACGACAAATCCTAATAAAACGGTATATTTTTAATATATTTTGTGTTTTAGAGCAGTCGTTTGTAGCGCAGGAAGCCCCAAGTGAGTCCAGATACGATGAATGAGATGACCAGTGCGAACATAAATCCGTAGGGACTGTTCTCCATTCCGTTGATGAGGTTCATACCGAACAGAGAAGAGATCAGCGTAGGCAACATCATCACGATACTGATGGAGGTCAGCGTACGCATGGTGGTGTTCATGTTGTTGTTGATGATGCTCGAATATGTGTCCATTGTCGATTCCAAGATGTCGGAATAGATATTGGTGGTTTCACGAGCCTGTGTCATCTCGATGTTAACGTCCTCAATGAGGTCGGCGTCCAACTCGTCTACCTGCAGTTTGAACTTCAGTTTCGACAGCAGGTTCTCGTTGCCACGGATGGAGGTGATGAAGTAGGTGAGCGAGTCTTGCAGCGGCTCAGTCCTATCAGGCTCTCGTTGTTGACACCGTGGTCGAGGTTGCGCTTAGCCTTCTCTATGAGAGAGTTGATCTGTTTGAGTCGTTTCAGATACCATACGGCAGACGACAGGAACAGTCGGAAGATCATGTCGACGTAGTCGGTGAATCCTTCTCCTCGTTTCTGCTGATAGCTCACGAAGTCGATCATCATATTGGTCTCGTAATAGCACACGGTGATGGTGACATCACGCTTGTGTATGATGCCCAAAGGGACTGTAGTGTAAGGAGTTCGGCTTCTTATCTCCTTGACATAGGGAATACGCAGAATGATGAGCATCCAGCCGTCGTCATATTCGTAGCGGGCACGCTCATCGGTATCGCTGATGTCGGAAAGGAAGTAGTCGGGAATATTGAATTTCTCTTCCAGTAGTTTCTGATCTTCGTCGGTGGGACAAGTTACTTGTATCCAGCAGTTGGGCTGCCACTCATTGATGGCAGTAAGGTTCTTTTCGATGTTCCAGAATGTTCTCATTGTGCTAATCTCCAAAAAAAAATAATAAACTCTGAGCTATGGAGATTGGCATGAGGCTGCCTTCGGGTGAGGCTTTATCCTATGAATCTCCACGCTTGAAATTGGTTATTTTCCGCGTGATAATCGTCCATTTTTGTTTTATTTTGATTTGACATGTGCCAAAAGAAAAACACTCTATTGGCAAATTCGCGTGCAAAGGTAACTAAAAATATTGAAATTGTAAACGAAATAGCCGAGAAATTTCTTCCTCGGCTATCTTTTTATCATAAATGTAACAAAAGTCAGGTTGAAAAGGGAGAACAGGTCTCCCTCTTCCGTCCTTACTTCTCAGGAATTTCGGTAAGCAGCTGCTTCATGAGGTTCCAGAAAGGAGCCACACAGCTAATCTGGCAACGCTCGTTCTGGGTGTGAGGGCTGAGCAGGGTAGGACCGAATGATACCACGTCGAGATGAGGATACTTGCTCAGGATGATAGAGCACTCCAGTCCGGCATGAACAGCCTGAACCTTGCCGTCTACACCATTCTGCTCTTTGTAAACCTTGAGCACATGCTCCAGGATGTCGCTCTCTGGGTTTGGATTCCAGCCGCCATAGCTTCCGCTGAACTCTACCTTCATGCCAGCCATAGAGAAGCAGCTCTCCATCATGGTGGCGATGTACTCCTTGTAGCCGTCGTGTGAGGAACGAGCCAGAATCTTGACAGAAGCCTTGCCTTCACCTATGCGATGATGGCCAGGTTGGAAGATGTCTCTACGATATCAGGCATGGATGGAGCCATGCGCAGTACTCCGTCGTGACAAGCATAGATAGCGTCAATGAGGTTGTCTTGTATCTCCTGAGGAACCTCCATCTTAGGAGTTTCTACGTTCTCAGCAAAGAATTCTATCTTCTCTACATTCTCGATGCCCTTGAACTCGTCCTTCAGTTCATCCTTCCAGTCGGCAATCATGTCGTTCAGAGCCTCTACATTCTCCTTAGGCAGGGTAAGCACCACCTCAGCTCGAATGGGATGGCGTTGCGCATGTTGCGCCCTGCCATGAAGCCAGGCGAGCATCGAGTTCGGCGACAGCTCGCGTACAAAGCGAACCATGCACTTGTTGGCGTTGGCGCGGCCTTCGTTGATTTCGATACCAGAGTGTCCGCCCTTCAGGCCTTTCAGCGTTACCTTTACGGCTGCGTCTTCCTTATCGGTCTCCACCTCTTTATAGTCGAGTGTGGCAGTGATGTCGATACCGCCGGCGCTTCCTATCACGAACTCGCCCCATGACTCTGTGTCGAGGTTCAGCAGGATGTCGCCATTGAGCTCACCAGCTGGCAATTCGTTGGCACCATACATACCGGTTTCCTCATCGCGGGTGATAAGTCCTTCTACCGGACCGTGCTGCAAGTCTTTGGCCTCCATCACAGCCATGATGGTAGCTACGCCCAAACCGTCATCGCTGCCCAAAGTGGTGCGGTTGGCACGTACCAGTCACCGTCGATGATAGTCTCTATTGGGTCGGTCTCAAAGTTGTGCTTGCTGTCCTTGGCCTTTTGTGGCACCATGTCCATGTGGGCCTGCAGGATAACTCCCTTTCTGTTTTCGAAACCAGGAGTAGCGGGTTTACGCATAACGATGTTGCCTGCTGGATCCTGGAAAGCCTCTACGCCAGCCTTCTTGGCGAAGTCGAGCAAGAAAGCCTGTACTTTTTCAAGATGTCCTGATGGACGTGGCACCTGTGTGAGTGCGTCGAAGTTGCGCCAGATTTCTTCTGGCTTAAGATTCTTAATGTCAGCCATAATATGATTATTTTAATGAATGTTGTTTGTTTTCTTAGTGAATGTCAGGGCCAACCAGGCGTATATGCCAGAAGGATGACCAAGAGCGTCTGTACGGAGTGAACGATGAGCACAAAGAAGAGCGCGTCGTCCGACTGTATGCCGTAGAGTATGAGCATTGTCTTCACGGCGAAATGCCATGGACCGGCACCATTCGGTGTGGGCACTATCACGGCTATGCTTCCCACGATAAAGGTGACGAGTCCGCACGTCAGCCTAAGTGCGAGGTTGCCTCGAAGCACTGGAACGTGAGGAAATAGTGCAGGAAATAGCAAACCCAGATGCCCAGGGTGAAGGCGACAAACAGCGGCACGTTGCTGACACCTTTCAGCGAGATGACACCTTGCCACAGTCCGCCAAGAGTGGCTTTCACCTTATTATATATAGATAGCTTCTTGAGCAGCACATGCAACAGGATGAGTACGGCAATGCCACAAATCTGTGGTTATGAGTATGTACACCTCGGCAAGATGATGGAGGCTATCAAGAACGGTATGGACGCCAACGAGGCTGTCAAGAAGTTCACTGGCAGCTATGGTCGTACAACTGCTGAGCAGGGTGTTGTTAAAGCAATTGATCCACGTAAAGAATAATAAGGAGATACAGATATGATTAGAAAAGTAAGTTACGAAAGTCAGGAACGTCGCGAGAAGCAAGTTCTTGCAGCTCTGAATGCTAACGGTATCAAGAGCTTGGAAGAGGCTAATCAAATCTGCGAGGACGCAGGTGTTGATCCTTATCAGATGTGTGAAGACACTCAGCGTATCTGCTTCGAGAACGCTAAGTGGGCGTATGTAGCCGGTGCTGCTATCGCTATCAAGAAAGGTGTCAAGACAGCTGCCGACGCTGCTGAGGCTATCGGTATCGGTCTGCAGGCTTTCTGCATCCCAGGTTCTGTTGCCGATGACCGTAAGGTAGGTCTCGGTCATGGTAACTTGGCTGCCCGTCTGCTCCGCGAGGAGACACAGTGCTTCGCTTTCTTGGCTGGTCACGAGTCTTTCGCTGCTGCTGAGGGTGCTATCAAGATCGCCGAGATGGCTAACAAGGTTCGTAAGAACCCATTGCGCGTTATCCTCAATGGTTTGGGTAAGGACGCTGCTCAGATCATCAGCCGTATCAACGGTTTCACATACGTACAGACCAAGTTCGACTACTACACAGGTGAGTTGAAGGTTGTTAACCGTATCGCTTACAGCGATGGCCCACGTGCTAAGGTTAACTGCTATGGTGCTGACGACGTACGTGAGGGTGTTGCTATCAACTGGAGCGAGGACGTAGACGTATCTATCACAGGTAACTCTACCAACCCTACACGTTTCCAGCACCCAGTAGCCGGTACTTATAAGAAGGAGCGTATTGCCGCTGGCAAGCCATATTTCTCAGTAGCTTCTGGTGGTGGTACAGGTCGTACTTTGCACCCAGACAACATGGCTGCTGGTCCTGCTTCTTACGGTATGACCGATACTATGGGCCGTATGCACTCTGACGCTCAGTTTGCAGGTTCTTCTTCAGTTCCTGCTCACGTAGAGATGATGGGCTTCCTCGGTATGGGTAACAACCCAATGGTAGGTGCTACTGTAGCTATCGCCGTAGCTATCGACCTCGCTATCAACAAGAAGTAATTTTTGTTTAGGCAAAATATTTATCCTCCATATTCCCACGTGTGGGATATGAGGATTTTTATTAAACCTACATTATTATAATATATGGAGGATAGAGAGCTGTTACAGAAAATTACCCCAGAGTTTGACCGTCTCGCCTTTACGGTATTAGCCATTGAAGCTTCTGCACAAAAGATGGGAATATCGCCGTCAGAAATGAGAAGACGACTGGAGAAGGTGGGATTAATCAAGAATCTCATTCAAGATTGCTACGACACACTACATACAGAGAGCCGTGAAGCCGTAGCAAACGATGTAATCGAGGCTCTGAAAAATTGGGAAAGAAAAGAATAATGGAAAAGCAAACATTATATCACGGCTCAAATGTCATTGTTGAGCAACCTTTGGTAAGCATTGGCAGAAAAGACTTGGATTTCGGTTCAGGCTTCTATCTCACGCCTTTATTTGAACAAGCATCAAAATGGGCTGTCCGCATTAAGACTATCAGAGGAGCAGAAGAAGCAATAGTGAACACATACAAGTTCGCCCTGCCACAAAACTGCAAGATAAAACGATTCGATGCATACGATAAAGAATGGCTTGACTTCATTGTTGACAGCAGAAAAGGAAAGCAGCCGTGGAATGGTTATGACATCATTGAGGGTGGTATTGCAGATGATCGTGTCATTGATGCTGTTGAAGCATATATCAATGGCTATGCAGATGTGGAGCATACTCTTCGACAGTTGGTTTATCACAAGCCAAACTATCAGATTTGCATATTAAGCCAAGAGATAGTAGATAAGTGTTTACAATTCAAATCATACGAAAGGGTATAATCATGTTGGACTTCTTATTATGGAACAAAATAGCTCGTATCATAGCACAATTAGCCGATACGCTGCATATATCAACAGACAGGGCATTGCAGATATTCTATGATTCTGATGTCTGCCGTATGCTTCATGACAAAGAGCTTGGACTGCATCTGATGAGCGATACTTATATTGTGAATGATTTGATAGACGAGCTGAGGGGAAAACAATAATACTGCTACTATTGCAATAAAAACAACAGTTCACGAAAGAGAATAGTGTGGTTTAACGATGTTAGTTTGTGGCTTAACGATTAAAAAAATGTACGCGCACGCATGTGCACATTATATAATATAAAAGAGTCATCATTGATGACCAATGCCTGACATCAATGATGACTATAAGGAAGGAAACAACATGATGACTGCTGCTTCGTTAATCTTTCAGCGAATAGGTGACAGTAGTCACAACCCTTACCTTTTTAATATAAGGAGTATTCGAGTCGCGGTCGTCGATGGAGAACTGTCCCTGGTCTGCATTCATAATCTTGTCGATCTTACTCTTGCTGTTCTTGGCAAACTGCTCGGCGGTCTGCTCAGCATTCTCTATCGCCTCCTGCATCATCTTGGGCTTCATCTTGCGGAAAGCCACAAACTCATATTTCACAGGATTGTCGTAACCTCCATCCACTATGGCTATGCCCTTCTGGAGCAATTCCCCCTGACGGGCAATAAGACTGCGGATAAGCTTCACATTATTCGACGTAACGGTGATGATGGAAGTTATGTTGTAACGATAAGGATTCTTGTTTTCTCCATATCGCTCGGCATTCAGGTCGATCACCACAGGGGCATTGACATTGATCTCTTCTGCCTTCACGCCATTAGCCAACAGGAACTGGCGAATGGTACTCGTCGTATGGTTGATGGTCTGATACAACTGGGGCAGGTCATTGCCTATCTCCTTCGACAGGATAGGCCATGTCACCTTGTCGGCTTCCACCTCCTTTTCTGCCAAACCCTTAACCACTACTTTGCGGTCCTTACCTGCCAGACCCTCCAAGCCCGACTTGATACAAAATCCAAGCGCAATTATGCCGATGGCTAAGATTGCTGCTTGCTTGATACCTGCATAGACATTCATGTTTTCTTTGTTATTAAGTTTTACTTACTGTTTCCTAACGCCTCAAGAAGCTGCGACAGTTCTTGAGGCACTCACTTTATTTTCACAAAATTACACAAAACAACTGATATCCAAGTATTTTTATGTGTTATAATAATCTAAAATCAGAATTTTAGATGAAAACCATCAGAAAAAACAGCAGCAACCGCCTACTATATCGATTATTCTGTGTAACTTTGCAAAAGGAATTCTAAACGCTGAGAAAATGAATCAAAAAGAAATATTAGACAATATCATGAGCCGTACTTCCGTGCGAAGCTTTCTCGACCAACCTGTTGAGTCGGAGAAAGTAGAGATGCTGTTGCATGCACCATGGCAGCACCATCGGCTTGTAACAAACAGCCCTGGCACTTTGCTGTGATAGACGACAGGAAGTTACTCGATCAGATTCCTCATTTCAGTCCATATGCCAGCATGGCAAAGGAAGCACCGCTTGCCATTGTTGTCTGTGGCGACTTAAACAAAGCCCTTGAAGGTACGGAACAGGAGTTCTGGATCCAGGACTGTTCTGCAGCTACAGAGAACCTCCTTCTGATGGCAAATGCCCTCGATCTGGGTGCTGTATGGACCGCCCTCTACCCTCTTGAGGAACGTTACAGGGGAATGCAAGAGCTGTTAGCACTGCCCAGCAACTTGATACCGCTGAACACCATCGTTATCGGTTATCCCAAGAAGAAAACGACAGCCAAAGACAAATGGGACGAAGCGAATATCTCGCTGAACGGATACAACCATCAGCCAAATCATTCTATAAGAATCTAACAACATTACGTCAGAAAGTGGGAGAAGAATGTCCTACACAGAAAGGCATCTACATCCACAACGGAAAGAAAATGGTAGTAGAATAATAAAGGTTTGTGCAAAATAACCTAAAACTTTTTAGGTGAATAGCACATAAATAAAAAAATATATGTAACTTTGGAGGCGATTTCAGAACATTCAATCAAAATTCAAATGGAAAAACATAATTTTGTGACGATTGCAGACCTGTCGAAGGAGAAGATAGAATACCTCCTGCAGATGGCGCAAGAGTTCGAAAAGCATCCCAACAGGGAACTGTTGAAGGGAAAGGTTGTTGCAACCCTTTTCTTCGAACCATCCACCCGTACACAACTTAGTTTTCAAACTGCAGCCAACCGCCTCGGTGCCCGTGTCATAGGCTTCTCTGATGCCAAGACATCAAGTACCACCAAGGGCGAGACTCTGAAGGACACCATCCTCATGGTGAGCAACTATGCCGACATCATTGCCATGCGCCACTACATAGAGGGAGCTGCACAGTATGCCAGTGAGGTGGCACCAGTGCCTATTGTCAATGCTGGAGACGGAGCCACATGCATCCATCACAGTGCCTGCTTGACCTCTACTCCATCTACAAGACACAGGGAACACTCGAGAATCTGAATATCTATCTCGTGGGCGACTTGAAATATGGAAGAACAGTACACTCGCTCATCACTGCCATGCGCCACTTCAACCCTACCTTCCACTTCATCGCACCAAAGGAGCTGGCCATGCCACAAGAGTACAAACTCTACTGCGACCATCATGGAATCAAATATGTGGAGCACGAAGACTTCAACGAAGACGTGATAGCAGGTGCCGACATCCTCTATATGACACGCGTCCAGAAGGAACGCTTCAGCGACCTGATGGAATACGAGCGCGTAAAGAACGTGTATATTCTGAAACGCAGTATGCTCGCCAAGGCCAAGGAGAACATGAAGATCATGCACCCACTGCCACGTGTCAACGAGATAGCATACGATGTGGATGACGACCCACACGCTTACTACATACAGCAGGCACAGAACGGACTCTATGCACGAGAGGCCATCTTCTGCCATTGCCTCGGCATCACGCTCGATGACATCAAGAACGACAAGACTATTATTGAATAATGTTTAGAGTTTAATTATGGGAAACAATAAGAATCAACTTGTGGTTGCCGCTATCGAGAACGGAACCGTTATCGACCATATACCAGCCGAAAAGACCTATCAGGTAGTCAACCTCCTGCAATTAGAGAAGATGGAGACACCTGTCACCATCGGCTACAACCTCCCTTCCAAGAAAATCGGCAAGAAGGGTATCATCAAGGTTGCCAACAAATTCTTTACCGACGAAGAGATCAACCGTCTCTCGGTAGTAGCTCCAAACATCGGTCTGAGTATTATCAAGGACTACGAAATCGTTGAAAAGAAGACAGTGAAGACTCCTGATACACTGAAGGGAATCGTGAAATGCAACAACCCCAAGTGCATCACCAACAACGAGCCTATGGCTACAGTCTTCCACACCGTGGATGCCGCATTGGGCATAATACGCTGTCACTACTGCGACAAGGAGCAGCAACTCGGAAAGGTAGAACTTTGCAAATAACATAAAACAGGCTTCTGACATAACAGTTAGAAGCCTGTTTTTGTATAAAAACGACAAAAAGTAAGCAAATAGACTCAAAATAGCTTTTATTATTTGGCTATTACAACTATATTGCTTATTTTTGCAGTACAAATCTAAAATATAAGCTGAATCAAGCATAAAACGACTAATAATATAGAGATTCAATGGAAAAAGACCAAGAGATTTTCGACTTGATCGAAAGAGAACATCAGCGTCAGCTGAAAGGTATGGAGCTGATTGCTTCCGAGAACTTTGTGAGTGAAGAGGTAATGAACGCTATGGGTTCTTACCTTACCAACAAGTATGCTGAGGGACTCCCTGGCAAACGTTACTATGCGGTTGCCAAGTGGTAGATATCGTAGAGAACCTTGCCATCGAGCGCGTAAAGAAAGTCTTCGGTGCAGAGTATGCCAATGTTCAGCCTCACTCTGGAGCACAAGCCAATGCTGCCGTACTGCTCGCTGTGCTGAAGCCCGGCGACACATTCATGGGACTGAACCTTGACCACGGCGGACACCTTTCACATGGCAGCCACGTCAATACATCTGGTATCCTCTATCGCCCTATCGGCTACAACCTCAACAAGGAAACTGGTCGTGTAGACTATGACGAGATGGAGAAGTTGGCTCTCGAAAACAAACCTAAGTTGATTATCGGTGGCGGCAGTGCCTATAGCCGTGAGTGGGATTATGCCCGCATGCGCAAGATTGCGACGAGGTGGGTGCCTTGTTGATGATCGACATGGCTCACCCTGCTGGTCTTATCGCAGCAGGATTGCTCGACAACCCATTGAAATATGCACACATCGTAACTTCTACCACACACAAGACTCTCCGTGGTCCTCGTGGAGGTATCATTCTCATGGGTAAGGACTTCGACAATCCTTGGGGCTATACCACCAAGAAGGGCGAGGTAAAGAAAATGAGTATGTTGCTCAACTCTGCCGTATTCCCAGGTCAGCAGGGTGGTCCATTGGAGCACGTTATCGCTGCCAAGGCTGTAGCCTTCAACGAGAACCTCCAGCCTTCATGGAAAGAATATGCCACACAGGTGAAGAAGAATGCTGCAGTATTGGCCGACGACCTCATCGGACGTGGTTTCGGAATCGTCAGTGGTGGTACCGACAACCACTCTATGCTGGTAGACCTGAGAAGCAAGTATCCTGACTTGACAGGTAAGGTGGCAGAGAATGCCCTTGTTGCTGCTGATATTACCGTCAACAAGAACATGGTACCATTCGACACTCGCTCTGCCTTCCAGACAAGTGGTATCCGCCTGGGTACTGCAGCCATGACAACCCGTGGCGCCAAAGAGGATATGATGCACCTCATTGCCGAGCTCATCGAAGAGGTTCTGAATGCTCCTGAGGACGAGAAGGTAATTGCTCGTGTACGCGAGAAGGTAAATGCAACCATGAAGGACTATCCTCTGTTTGCATACTAATCAAAGAATCAAATATACTGAAATAAAAAAAAAGTTGCGAGATTACTCTCGCAATTTTATTTGCTTTTTATAAAATGAGTGCCGGTACCTGCACGGACTTATACTCCCCAAGAACGTAAGTACCTTCGTTGGGCAACGAAGCCTATTGCGTTGGGCAACGAAGCCCATTGCGTTGGGCAACGAAGCCTATTGCGTTGGGCAACGAAGCCTATTGCGTTTCTACACACAGGCCAATGTATTTTATCACACTCCGGATTACTGTACAATCTTGAAGCGGATACGCAAGGAATGAGATGCCTCGTCCCAATTGGTACCAAGCATCACGAACTTACCTATCTGTGCCGTAGAGCGTACATGCTTGCCTATGCAAGGACACACATCGTAATCGCCTATACGCACCAGACGCAAAGTCTCGCTGGCATCCTCTGGCAATCGGTCGAGTTTCACATCGGCAGGAATATGGTCGCGATCAACAAACTCATAGGTCACTGGCATATCAAGCGCTATCAACCGATTCATCTCGGTTTCTATCGCCTTCTCTTCCTGACGTGAAGGTTTGTGGTCAACGACAAAGGTCATCTTGCTTTTCTTTCGCTCAATATGAGCATTGCGACTGCGCTCGCATGAGAACATACGAACCATCAACTGATTGAGCAGATGCTCTGCCGTATGAGCAGGAGGAAACTCTTCCTTGTGATGCTCATTCAAAATAAACTCACTCTCTTCCATCTTGACATTGAATTTATAGATTCTTACTCCATAAGGCTCAACAGCCACTGGGAAACGTCCGTCTTTCTTAAGTTCTACCTTCTTCTTGTCACCAGTCCAGAGTTCTGTAGCCATCACCTCTTCCTCTGTGATATGGAAGAAGTCGAAGGCATGAGCCGGAATGGTAACACCCAACAGGCATGACTCTGCCGAGAAGTTGAGTACCACCAAGAGCACTTCCTCATCCTTCTTGCGGAGAAAGGCGAACTGAGAACGAGGGTCGAAATGCTCGGAAATGGCATTGACATACATGAGGTCGAAAGTATCTCCCTCACGGATGGCACGTTCCTCATTGGAAAGTCTGAGCATCTTGCGATACTGCAAGGCAAGATCCTTCTGCTCTGCTGTACACCATTCCTTATGAGGTGTGGCAGGCTTGCGGCCTCTTGGCTTCGAGGCTATGAGCGTGTCGTAGGCATGCGACAAGGTCGCGGGTGACCAATAGTCGAAGATGGTCGTTCTGCCATCTACCCCACTGAATCCCTCTTTGTCCATTCCCTTTTCTCCAAACTCCTGTCCGCTATAGACCATAAAAGGATTCTTCTGGAAGAAAAGACTCATAGCTGCTGCCGGCAGCGCCTTACGTGCATCACCACAGAAGAAATCGCTGGCAATACGCTGCTCGTCATGATTTTCCAGGAAATAGAGCATATGCTCACGTATATCGTCGACCACCTGCCATTCGTGAGTGATACTGGCAGCAGGACGTTCTCCACGGATTACAGCACGCAGACAGTCATACATACCCACCTTGTCATAGAGGTAATCAAAACCAGCCTTCACGTAGTTGCGATACAGGTTGGGATCGTACACCTCACCGATGACAATCACTTCCGGGTAACGGGCTTTCAGTATCTGAGTGGCATACGACCAGAAGGCGCAAGGCACCATCTCAGCCATGTCACAACGGAATCCGTCGACACCCTTGCTTGCCCAGAACAACAAGATGTCAGTCATCTTGCCCCAGGTACTGGCACTGGCTCATAGTGATAGCTGCGGCCGCCGGCATCACAATAATCCACTCCATAGTTGAGTTTCACCGTCTCATACCAGTCGTTTCTACCCGGATGGTTGTCAAAGCGGTCGTTGCCTGTTGCCTTGGCTGGACTCTCATGATAGGGTTCGTATATCTTGGCTTCTTTGGAAGAGAAAGCTTGAACTCGGGGTTGGAGCAACGAACATCGTTCAGGTCCAGATCACCCCAAGTATAATAGAAATTATTGCGCGTAGAGAAGTGCATGTTCTTGTCATCATCTTCTCCAAGATCTCGTACACTTGCTGGTTTGCGAATGGAATGATACTCACGAGCCACATGATTGGGCACAAAGTCCATGATGACCTTCATACCAGCCTTGTGAGTGCGCTCGATAAGACTCTCCCATTCCGTCATTCTCATGCTGACATTCTCTGCCAGATCAGGATCGACGTCATAATAGTCGGTAATGGCATAAGGTGAACCAGCCTTTCCTTTCACCACCTCGGCATGCTGTACAGGAATGCCGAAAGAAGAGTAATCGGTCTGTGTGGCATGGCGAATAACTCCCGTATACCAAATATGAGTAAAGCCATATCATGGATACGGACTAATACTGCGTCATTGAAGTTGTTCAGTTTTCCACATCCATTCTCATCTATCGTACCATTTTCCTTACGGGTAATGTTGGCGTTGCGGAAAAAGACGTGGAAGAACTTGATAAATAACGACTTTTTTTTTCATCTCGCGGCTACGACCTGATATTAAGCAATACCGTGAGAAGCTACTGTTTTATCGATACGGCCGATCATGCCCTGCAAAGCCTTGCCAGGACACACTCGGTAAAGTCATCAGCACCATCAGCAATCATTGCCTGAACAGAAGAAGTCCAACGAACAGAGCTGGTAAGCTGGGCAATGAGGTTCTGCTGAATCTCAGCAGGATCGGTATGAGGCTTGCCGTCTACATTCTGGTAAACAGGACACTTAGGAGCCGAGAAAGTTGTTTTCTCGATAGCAGCCTGAAGCTCGTCCTTGGCAGGCTGCATCAATGGAGAGTGGAAAGCGCCACCTACCTTCAAAGGCAGAGCTCGCTTGGCACCAGCAGCCTTCAACTTCTCGCAGGCAACATTGATAGCGTCTACATTACCTGAAATAACAAGCTGACCAGGACAGTTATAGTTGGCAGCGACTACCACATTACCCTCAGTGCTTACCTCTGCACAAATCTCCTCTACCTTCTCATCTGGCAAACCGATGATAGCAGCCATGGTACCGGGATTGGCCTCGCAAGCTTTCTGCATCGCATTGGCACGAGCAGCAACCAACTTCAAACCATCCTCAAAAGCCATAGCACCTGCAGCAACGAGGGCAGAGAACTCACCCAGAGAGTGACCAGCCACCATAGCAGGCTGGAACTCATCACCCAAGCAGAGGCTGAGATAACAGAATGGAGGAACACGGCAGGCTGAGTAACCTTGGTCTCCTTCAACTGGTCGTCGGTACCGGCAAACATAATATCAGTAATCTTGAAACCGAGAATCTCATCGGCCTTATCAAAGAGTTCTTTTGCCAAAGAATTGTTGTCATAAAGGTCCTTACCCATTCCTACGAACTGAGAACCCTGACCTGGGAAAACAAATGCTTTCATTTCTTGTTTTATCTATTTAGTTTGTTACAAATGTTACGATGATAATATCCTGCAAAATGCTGAATAATAATCGGGTGCAAAGATACAATAAAAAAATGACACTTAAAAGAGAAAAAACAAAAATCCCAAATGCCTGAGGGCAGATGGGATTTTTATATTAATATGCTTTACAGTGCGAAAAAATATCGTACTAAAAAGTCGGTGAGATTACTCAGCTGCAGGAGCCTCCTCCTCAGCAGGAGCAGCCTCAACAGCAGGAGCCTCCTCTACTGCAGGAGCAGCAACAGGAGCATTTTCTGCTACAACGATAACAGGAACCTTGATTTCAACCTCCTTGTGGAAGTGAACAGTTGCCTCGTACTCACCAATCTTCTTGGCATCCTTCATAGTGATGATCTTACGATCTACCTCGATACCCTTCTTTGCGAGCTCCTCAGCTACAGTAGCGGCGTTAACAGAACCATAAAGCTGACCTGTTGCGCTCACCTTAGCGGCGATAGTAAGAACTACGTCATTGAGAGCCTCACCCTTCTTAACAGCCTCAGCCTTGATAGCCTCGAGCTTGTGAGCCTGCTGCTTCAAATCCTCAGCCAACTGCTTTTTAGCAGATGCTGAAGCGATAACAGCCTTACCTGTAGGAATGAGGAAGTTACGACCGTAACCACTCTTTACATTCACGATATCGTTCTTGTATCCAAGACCGATAATATCTTGCTTAAGTATAATTTCCATTAATCTTTTCCTCCTTAAATTACTTCATCAAATCGGTTACGTAAGGAAGCAAAGCGATCTGGCGAGCACGCTTAACAGCCTGTGCTACACGGCGCTGATACTTCAAAGATGTACCTGTGATACGACGTGGAAGAATCTTACCCTGCTCGTTCAAGAATCTCTTCAAGAACTCTGGATCCTTATAGTCGATATACTTAATACCGCTCTTCTTGAAACGGCAATACTTCTTCTTCTTTGTGTCGATAGAAGGAGCGGTCAAATAACGGATTTCTGATTTCTGATCTGCCATGATTAAGCCTCCTCTTTTTTACCAAGCTTAGCACGACGCTTCTCGGCGTACTGTGCTGCATACTTTTCAAGTTTAACAGTCATGTAACGAATAACTTTCTCGTCGCGGCGATAGCCAGTCTCGAGCTTGTTAATCAAAGTTGGTTCAGCCTTGAACTCAATCAAGTTGTAGAAGCCTGATGTCTTCTTCTCAATGTTGTAAGCCAACTTCTTCAAACCCCAAGCCTCTTCGTTCAAAATCTCAGCACCGTTATCGGTGAGCAGCTTCTTGAACTTAGCGACCGTTTCCTTCATCTGTTCATCAGACAAAACGGGAGTCAAAATGAAAACGGTTTCGTATTGATTCATACTACTTTTGATAATTAAAATGTTATTAAATAAATTGTTGCACCCACAGATTCCGTGTCTAAAAAACACCTCTTCCACGAAATGCGGTGCAAAATTACTACTTTTTATTCAAATAACCAAATATTTTTTGTACTTTTGCCGAAAATATTTAATTCATTGGTTATTATATCATAAAAAGAGGACTGAAATAATGAAAATAAACAAAATCAAGCAACTTTTGCCTGCACTTTTATCCATGGGTATGACATTTATCGTACTGGGGGTACTCATGCTTGCTGCCAGTTTCGTCTTTGGTATCAAAAACAACATCCTGCTGTTCGCCGGACTCTTTTTCATTGTCGCAGGAACAGCAGGATATGTATATTCGCTCAAGCAAAAGCCTTAGCTTAGTGACAGAGAAATTACTTATTCCTCGTTAGGAGTAATCAGCTTATAACCCTTACCATGGATGTTGATAATCTCAATCTGTGGATCATCTTTCAGGTGCTTGCGCAACTTGGTGATATATACATCCATAGAGCGAGCATTGAAGTAGTTGTCGTCTATCCAGATTGTCTTCAGGCAAAGTCACGCTGCAGAATCTCATTGGCATGAGAACAGAGCAATGCCAACAGTTCATTCTCCTTGGTGGTCAACTTAGTCTGCTTCTCACCTGCAGAAAGCAACTGCTTCTGGGTATCGAAAGTAAACTTACCAATGTGGTACAGAGTTGACTCCTTATTCTTCTTACCACGTACTCGACGAAGGATAGCCTCTACACGGAGCACCAACTCTTCCATAGAGAAAGGCTTAGTGATATAATCATCGGCACCAATCTTGAAACCTTCAAGGATATCTTCCTTCAGTGTCTTGGCTGTCAAGAAGATGATTGGAATATCGGCATTAGCCTGACGAATCTCCTGTGCCAAGGTGAAGCCGTCCTTCTTTGGCATCATCACGTCGAGCACGGCAATATCAAACTTGCCTTTGGTAAACTCTCTGTAACCAGCCTCACCATCGGGGCACAAAGTTGTATCATATCCCTTTGCCAATAAATACTCGCGAAGCAACATACCCAAGTTCTCATCGTCCTCGCAAAGCAAAATCTTAATTGTCTCTTCCATAATCTTATAGCTTTAAATTAATATTCTGTTTATTTTATCAATCATGAATCACATTATTTTATCAATCATGAATCACAGGCAGCTTGATAGTAAAGGTTGTTCCCTTTCCATACTCGCTATCCACCTTGATCTCACCATCATGAAGATCTACTATCTTCTTTACATAAGCCAGACCCAGACCGAAGCCCTTCACATCGTGGACATTACCTGTATGAACACGGTAGAACTTATCAAAAATCTTCTTCAGATTCTCTTTCTTCATACCCAAGCCCGTATCTGTGATGGAGAGATATAGATGCTGATCGTCGTTCCACGTCTTCATCGTGATATCGAGCGCCTCACCTGGTTTGCGATACTTCACAGCATTATCCATCAGGTTGAAGATTACATTTTGGAAATGTACCTCATCCACATAGATAGAGGAATCCACCGCCTCGATATCGGTATACACCTTTCCGCCCGTATGCTCTACACGCAATGAGAACGAATGGGCTATATTCTCCACCATCTCGTTAAGGTCAAGTTCCTTCTTCTTGAACACAGCCTTCTTGCGGTCGAACATACTCATCTGCAAGACCTTCTCTACCAGGAAGCGCAGTCGCTTTGACTCGTCATTGATGACCGTACCCAAGTGTTTCTGCATCTGCTCGCTCTTTGATACCGAAGAGTCGTTGAGCATTTGGGCAGCCAGACTGATGCTGGCTATAGGCGTCTTCAACTCATGTGTCATATTGTTGATAAAGTCGTTCTTTATCTCCGTATAACGCTTCTGTCGGAATATTACCACAATGGTGAAGATGAAGGTGATCAGCAACACCAATGTAAAGATGATACTTGGTATCATGAAGCGCACACTCGAGAAGATATAACTGTTCATGTCAGGGAAATGCACCTTCACAACTCCCATCTTAGACTGAGGATCATTGCGGAACAGTACTTGCGAATAGCTGTATTCCTCACCCTCTTCTGAAAAGTCAGGACAACGATAAACCTCGCGTCCATCCTGTGTGCTCACCGTGAAATGATAAGGAATGTTGATACCATTATTCATCATTTCCGCCTTGAGGTCCTGGTCGAGCTGTTTGAAGTTGATGCGTTCCTTCAAAGGCTTGTCTGACGCCGAATAGAGAATGGAGTAAACCACTTCGTCGAGCAACGCCTTCTGATAAACATATCTATTCTTGACAATCTCCTGCAATGACTTCTGGGTCTCGTGCAAGGAGTTCTTGTCGCTTCGCAGAATCATGGCCTTTGGCATCTGAGCAGGATTGGTAGCTATGGTCTTCAGTTCGAAAGAAGAATAGACAGTGCCGTCCTTACCTGTCACCGAATACTGATGTGAATGCTGAACTGTGCCATCAAGCTGCCCGCTCCTTGTACCCACAGAGTCTTTCCGAGTGGCTCTGCGCTCAGTCTCATTGACGTCTTTCTCCAAATAGCGCAACGTCTCGTTCAACTCCAAGTTTCTTGAAGCTTGATACAGGGCTCTGTTGACCGACTCGTCAAACTGTTCTTTCTTCATATTCACCATCTCCTGAATATAACACAGTTGAAGGAAAAGCAAAGCCAAGAACGAAAAGCCCATGATGATGGCAATAGTCCAAATTGTTTTCTTCTTCATGGCAGCAAAGATAGACAAATTTCTTAAACGATTAACAAATTGTCGTTAATTATTTATTCGTAATTTAATATTATTAACAATATCAATGTTTGATAATTACTGATAAGCACTTATCTGAACCAACAAAAGTGCCTATCGTAATTACAGATGCTCTTTCGACAAGAAAGAACAAGAGGACATGCAACAATCCGCATGTCCTCTTTCTTCTTATTATTTATTTTATCCACTAACTATTACTCAGCCTCTTTTGCCAATTCTGCCTCGTGTTCAGCTATCAACTTGCCCTGAATATCATTAGGAACAAGCTCGTAACTTGCAAACTTGGTAGTGAAAGAAGCACGTCCACCTGTGAGCGAACTCAGAGAGATAGAGTAGTTGGAAAGTTCCTTCAACGGAATCTTCGCACTCAACTTCTGATAACCAGCCTCGCTGTCCATACCCATGATAAGAGCACGGCGGCCCTGCAAGTCACTCATCACATCGCCCATGAAATCAGCAGGAACATAAACCTCCAAATCATAGATTGGCTCAAGAATCTTAGGACCGGCCTGCTTGAAAGCATCGCTGAAGGCATGACGGGCTGCCAGCATGAACGACAACTCATTACTGTCTACTGGATGCATCTTGCCATCATAAACGATAACTCTCACATCGCGGGCATAGCTGCCTGTCAGAGGACCGTGCTCGATACAGTCCATAATACCCTTGAGGATAGCAGGCATGAAACGTGCATCAATGGCACCACCTACCACAGAGTTGAGGAATACCAACTTACCACCCCACTCCAATGAAACTTCCTCGCGACTCTTGATGTTCATCTTGAACTCCTGTCCGTTGAAGGTGAATGAGGTTGGATCAGGCATACCCTCTGCATATGGCTCCACTATCAGGTGAACCTCACCAAACTGTCCGGCACCTCCACTCTGTTTCTTATGTCGATACTCGGCACGAGCCTTCTTGGTAATGGTCTCACGATAAGGAATACGAGGCTCACCGAAGACAATGTTCAACTTCTCATTGTTCTCCAGGCGCCACTTCAATGTACGCAAGTGGAACTCGCCCTGACCATGCACGATCACCTGGCGCAACTCCTTACTCTGCTCCACTACCCATGTAGGATCCTCCTGACGCATCTTCAAGAGAGCAGCCATCAGTTTCTCTGTATCCTGAGCATTGACAGCCTTTACGGCACGGGAGTACTTGGAGTTAGGATACTTGATGAAGTCGAAACGCCACTCAGTATCCTTGCCATTCAGCGTATTGCCAGTCTTCACGTCCTTCAACTTCACGGTACAACCGATATCACCCGCCTCGAGTTTGTCGACAGGAACACGATTGGCTCCCGCGCAAGCATACAACTGTCCGATACGCTCCTTGCTTCCACGGTCAGCATTGGTCAGGTCATCACCCGACTTCACCGTACCACTCATTACCTTAAAGTAGCTTACCTCACCGATATGTGGCTCCATACCTGTCTTGAAGAAGTAAACGCTTTCAGGACCAGCAGCATCAGGAGTAATCTCCTCACCACGGGTATTATGCAACTTTGGCATCTCGCTGACGAAAGGCACCACATTGCCCAAGAATTCCATCAAGCGGCGCACACCCATATCTTTTCCTGCACAAACGCAGAACACTGGAAGATGCTGCGGGTTACCAATCCCTTACGGATGCCCTCGCGCAACTCGTCTTCGGTAAGACTCTCGCTCTCGAAGAATTTCTCCATCAAGCCCTCATCATTCTCGGCAGCAGCCTCAACGAGGGCCTTGTGCAACTCCATGGCCTTGTCCATCTCCTCTTCAGGAATCTCCTCAATGACAGGAGCACCACCTTCTGGCTTCCAGGAATATTTCTTCATCAATAGCACGTCTATGAGAGCATTGAAGCCAGAACCGGTCTCGATAGGATACTGTATCTGTACACACTTAGAACCATAGATTTCGTGCATGGTAGCCACGATATTATCGAAGTCACATTTGTCAGAATCAAGCTGATTGACAAGGAAGATGACAGGCTTGCCCAACTTCTCTGTGTAGCGGAAGTTATTCTGTGTACCTACCTCAGGACCATACTGACCATTGATAAGAATCACAGCCTGATCGGTAACATTGAGCGAAGTAATAGCACCTCCCACGAAGTCATCACTTCCTGGACAGTCTATGATATTAAGCTTCTTGTTGTTCCATTCTACATGAAAAACAGTTGGGAATACCGAATAGCCGTATTCCAACTCAACTGGGAAGTAGTCACTCACCGTATTCTTCGCTTCTACAGAGCCTCTACGCTTGATAATGCCTGCTTCGAATAACATACTTTCGGCAAGTGTAGTCTTGCCGCTACCCGCACTGCCCAACAATGCGATGTTTTTGATCTCATTTGTCTGATATACTCTCATGACGCTATAGATTTAATAAGGGTTATACATTAAGTTGTCAAAAGGGCGAAGTGGTTTCTTCTCCGCTTTATGGCTACTAAGATAGTGAATTTTTCCCAAAAAACAAAAAGTTTAGCACGCAAAACTCACTTCTTTTAAAACATATTAGTAATTTTGCACCAAATTAAAGCAAAAAAACTGGCTTACACCTTATTATATATAGAAAACAATGGCTGGACTTTACATACACATTCCCTTCTGCGAGAGCCGCTGCATCTACTGCGGTTTTTACAGCACCACATCCCTGAAGATGAGAGAGGCATACGTGGACGCTCTCTGCAAGGAAATGGCAATGAGAACCGTCGACCGTGCCCTGGGCGAACCTGCACAGATAGAAACCATCTACTTAGGAGGAGGGACACCCAGTCAGCTCACCAGTCAGCAACTCTTGCAAATTTTCGAAGGCATCAGCCAGCATTATGGCTCCTGCATGGTTAGAGACATGGAAGTAACCATGGAGTGCAATCCCGACGACATCACCCCTTCTCTTTGCCATACTCTCAGCCAGTTGCCCGTCAACCGTATCAGCATGGGAGCCCAGACTTTCTCGGATGAGCGCCTTCGCTTTCTGCACAGAAGACACAATGCCCGAGAGGTAGAGAATGCCATACATTTGCTGCGGGAAGCCGGCATCGGCAACATCAGTATTGACCTGATGTTTGGATTCCCCAACGAAACCATCCAGGAATGGCAACAGGACATCGAGCACGCCATCTCGCTGAACGCCGAACACCTATCGGCATACAGCCTGATGTATGAGGAAGGCACAACCCTGTACCGCATGCTGCAGCAAGAGAAGATAAAGGAAACCGACGAGGACACCTACCTGCGAATGTACGAGATGCTTATCGACAAAATGACCGCTGCCGGATATGAGCACTACGAGATAAGTAACTTTGCAAAACCAGGATTCCGCTCACGCCACAACAACAGTTACTGGCATGAAGTGCCCTACATCGGATTGGGAGCTGCTGCCCACTCATACAGACGCAAGCCTGAGGTGATGAGGAGTTGGAATGAAGCCGACATCCACAAATACATCCAGACTATAACAGAAGGAAGAAGAGAGCAGGAACATGAAATTCTGAACAAGGAGACAAGATACAATGACCTGATAACAACAGCTTTGCGTACTATCGACGGCATCACACTCGAAGATATAAAAAAGAGTTCGGCGACTCTTTCTACCGAACCCTGATGACTGAAGCTGACAAGCACATAGCCCGCCAGCTGATGGTAATAAAAGATGGACATCTGGCGCTTACCCGTAAAGGACTCTACATCTCAGACGACATCATGAGCGACTTCATGTTGGTGTGACACCCCTACCGTTCTTTGAAAGAACAGCCTACGGATTAGCCCAGCCATGCCTTGAAGTTCTCCAAACTGCCCTGCTGCAGATACATCGAATAGTAATATTCCTTGATGCGTTCGACAACCTGAGCGGTAGACTCCTTCTTGCTGATGTAAGGCTTTACCATCTGCATCAAGGCAAACAGCACTACCACTATCACCACCATGATAAGCCACGACAGGATTTCACTCCCCAGCCTGATGTAAGGCTGAACAAGGATACCGATGCCCAAGGGCAGGATAAAGCACAACCAGTCCAAGGGAGAATTGAGCTGGGTCGACTCCACATACTCATCCCTCAGTTCCTTGGGTGCATTCAGTATGAGTTGCTTATGATGCTGTTCCCAAAATTGATTGAATTCAGTTTCTTTGTTTTTTTTCTCCACCATCGTTGTTGTATACAATTTATATATTAAAGATGCTCAGCTGCGTCACATTCTCCATTTCGGTTTTCTTTATTGCAAATTTATCACAAATTAGTGAATTCTCAAAGCTTTTTTCTCTTGTTTTACTGCTTTTTAACCGCATTTAACCTCCATTGCCCAGTTACAATGCCTGTTGCAGAATATCATTGGCATTCGCCACTCGCTCTGCCGCAGGAGGCTGCACGCCTTTCAGAGGATAATCGACACCTAATTTCTCGTACTTATAAACTCCTAATGTATGATAAGGAAGCACCTCTATACGCTCTATGTTATGAAGCGTAGACAGGAAATCGCGCAACCTGACAAGATACTCATCCTTATCCGTAATACCAGGAATGAGCACATGTCTGATCCATACAGGTTTGTCTATCTCACTCAGATATCGGGCACAATCCAGAATATTGACGTTACTATGACGCGTCAGTTTGCGATGCTCCTCATCATCTATGTGCTTGATATCAAGCAGCACAGTATCGGTAAGTTCCATCAGACGCTCAAACTTCTCGAAGAAAGGTGCCTTACGAGTAAATAGCTGAGCCGATGTATCCAAGCAGGTTCCTATGCCTCGCTGTTTGGCCTTCTCGAAAAGCTCCAGCAAGAAGTCTATCTGCAACAGGGCCTCACCTCCACTAACGGTAATGCCTCCATTGTCGCCCCAATATGCACGAAAGCGCTCAGCCTGATCGAGCAACTCGTCAGCCGTACGCTCCTCACCTATTCCTGTCTTCCAGGAATCGGGGTTATGACAGAACTGACAGCGCATAGGACACCCTTGCAGGAATATCAAAAACCTGATGCCTGGACCGTCTACCGAGCCAAAACTTTCCACACTATGTACGAAACCTTTTGTCATATCTTTTCTATTTTATGCAAAGTTAGTACTTTATTTCCATTTATACAACTTTTATGCAGCAATTTTA
>ENA-OQER01000127-OQER01000127.1-human-gut-metagenome-genome-assembly--contig:-NODE-127-length-40841-cov-2.186373_pt1 | contig 40841 bp, 55 predicted proteins | sample MGYA00242797_ERZ504639 | MGnify/ENA primary metagenome ERZ504639 (study PRJEB26092, sample SAMD00036306) | human gut metagenome | host: Homo sapiens | study: EMG produced TPA metagenomics assembly of... | reverse complement strand
GCTGCGACTGACATGGTGGAAAAATGGCGTCGATGCTGGATCCCGGTCATCTGGCGCTGACGCAGATCGCGCAGCATCTGGCGCTGCTGCAAAAAATGGATCACCGCCAGCACTCTGCTTTCCCGGAGCTCCCCCAGCAAATTGCCGCCTTGTATGAGTGGTTTTCAGCCCGTTGCCGCTGGAAGGAAAAGGCGTTAAACGCAACGAGGCCTACTGGTGCAGGCAGGTGATCAGAGCGAGCAAATTTTTACCCGCTGGCGTGCTGGGGCGTATAACGCCTGGTCGTTGCCTGGGCGCTGTTTTATCGTTCTCGAAGAGTTGCGTTGGGGGGCATTTGGCGATGCCTGTCGTCTGGGAAGCCCGCAAGCGGTGGCGTTGTTGCTGGGTGATTTGCGCGTGAAAGCGACACAACATCTGGCAGAGAGTATCAATGCGGCCCCGACCACGCGTCACTATTACCATCAGTGGTTTGCCTCTTCGACCGTTCCGACGGGCGGGGATCATGCTGATTTTTTAAGTTGGCTGGGAAAGTGGACCACGGCAGATAAACAACCCGTTTGCTGGTCAGTGACCCAACGCTGGCAAACTGTCGCGCTGGGGATGCCACGACTCTGTTCAGCGCAGCGTCTGGCGGGGGCAATGGTCGAGGAAATCTTCTCTGTAAATTTGGCGTAAATAATCAGTTACATCAATGAGTCCTAAACGAAATCCATGTGTGAAGTTGATCACAAATTTAAACACTGGTAGGGTAAAAAGGTCATTAACTGCCCAATTCAGGCGTCAACTGGTTTGATTGTACATTCCTTAACCGGAGGGTGTAAGCAAACCCGCTACGCTTGTTACAGAGATTGCATCCTGCAATTCCCGCTCCCCTTTTGCGGCCGTCGCGCTGATTTTTCTGGCGTTTGCGGAAATGGGCCAATCTGCGAGGAAAGCTATGCTGAAAAGGAAAAAAGTAAAACCGATTACCCTTCGTGATGTCACCATTATTGATGACGGTAACTGCGTAAAGCCATTACCGCAGCATCACTGGGTAATGCAATGGAATGGTTTGATTTTGGTGTTTATGGTTTTGTTGCTTACGCATTAGGTAAAGTTTTTTTTCCCGGGGGCTGACCCCAGCGTGCAGATGGTTGCTGCACTTGCCACGTTCTCCGTTCCCTTTCTGATTCGACCGCTTGGCGGGCTCTTCTTTGGTATGTTGGGCGATAAATATGGTCGCCAGAAGATCCTCGCTATCACTATTGTGATTATGTCGATCAGTACGTTCTGTATTGGCTTAATACCGTCCTACGACACGATTGGTATTTGGGCACCGATTCTGCTGTTGATCTGTAAGATGGCACAAGGTTTCTCGGTCGGCGGTGAATATACCGGGGCGTCGATATTTGTTGCGGAATACTCACCTGACCGTAAACGTGGCTTTATGGGCAGCTGGCTGGACTTCGGTTCTATTGCCGGGTTTGTGCTGGGTGCTGGCGTAGTGGTGTTAATTTCGACCATTGTCGCGAAGCGAACTTCCTCGACTGGGGCTGGCGTATTCCGTTCTTTATTGCTCTGCCGTTAGGGATTATCGGGCTTTACCTGCGCCATGCGCTGGAAGAAACTCCGGCGTTCCAGCAGCATGTCGATAAACTGGAACAGGGCGACCGCGAAGGTTTGCAGGATGGCCCGAAAGTCTCGTTTAAAGAGATTGCCACCAAACACTGGCGCAGCCTGTTGACATGTATTGGTCTGGTAATTGCCACCAACGTGACTTACTACATGTTGCTGACCTATATGCCGAGTTATTTGTCGCATAACCTGCATTACTCCGAAGACCACGGGGTGCTGATTATTATCGCCATTATGATCGGTATGCTGTTTGTCCAGCCGGTGATGGGCTTGCTGAGTGACCGTTTTGGCCGTCGTCCGTTTGTGCTACTTGGTAGTGTTGCCCTGTTTGTGTTGGCGATCCCGGCGTTATTCTGATTAACAGTAACGTCATCGGCCTGATTTTTGCCGGGTTACTGATGCTGGCGGTGATCCTTACTGCTTTACGGGCGTTATGGCTTCTACTTGCCAGCCGATGTTCCCGACTCGCATATCCGTTCCTAGCGCGCTGGCGGCGGCATTTAATATTTCGGTGCTGGTTGCCGGTCTGACGCCAACACTGGCGGCCTGGCTGGTCGAAAGCTCGCAGAATCTGATGATGCCTGCCTATTACCTGATGGTAGTGGCGGTGATTGGTTTAATCACCGGCGTAACCATGAAAGAGACGGCAAATCGTCCGTTGAAAGGTGCGACACCGGCGGCGTCAGATATACAGGAAGCGAAGGAAATTCTCGTCGAGCATTACGATAATATCGAGCAGAAAATCGATAATATTGACCACGAGATTGCCGATTTGCAGGCGAAACGTACCCGCCTGGTGCAGCAACATCCGCGAATTGATGAATAAGCTGAAACGGATGGCCTGATGTGACGCTGTCTTATCAGGCCAATTGAACTCTTAAGGTTCACTTAATCTCTGACGCGCATACTCTCCTCCAGGTTAACGGAGGAGAGTGCAATGAAAAACCGTGTTTATGAAAGTTTAACTACCGTGTTCAGCGTGCTGGTGGTCAGCAGCTTTCTTTATATCTGGTTTGCCACGTTCTGATCTTTCTTCAGCGTACCCAGCCCGCGTGCCGGAAGTCTCTTGCCGGTTTTGCAGGAAAAACTGCCCGTGATGCAACTGTGTAATGCGGCTGACAATACTTAACCCCAGACCAATCCCGCCATAACGGCTGTCCATACGTACAAACGCTTTACTCAACTCCCCGCATTTACTCTCATCAATACCTGGTCCTTCATCTTCAACTGCCATGACCGCTCCGCCATCTTCTTGCAGCTTAATCATAATGTTGCTGCCTTGCGGGCTGTAACGATGGGCGTTTTTCTACCAGGTTTCGCAATAACATCCGCAGCAGGGTTGCATCACCCTGAACGGTGATGTCGGCGGCGCTCTCTGGCAATAGCAGGGTTTGCTGTCGCTGGTCGAGCATGGTACTGAGTTCGTCATACGAGGGGAGAATGACATCTTCCAGCAGTTTTACATGTTGATAATTACCGGAAGAAAATGACTGTCCGGCACGCGCCAGTTGCAGCAGCTGGGAGACGCTCTCCATCATCTGATCAAGCCGTGCCACTAACGGTGCTACATCAATGTGATGCGTTTTCGCCAGCAGTTCCAGATGCAAACGCACCCCCGCCAGTGCGTTCGCAGTTCGTGCGCGACGTCAGCGGTAAACAACCTTTCGTTATCCAGCGTGCTGGTCAGGCGACTGACCAGATCGTTCAACGCCGAAACCACCGCTTCGATTTCGAGGGTGGCGCTGTGAATGGCAATGGGCGTTAAGTTGTCGGCGGTGCGCGCTTCCAGCTCTTTTTGCAGCTCCGCCAGCGGGCGGGTGATGCGGCGTACCGCCTGATAGCAGATAAATAGCGTCAGGCTGACCATAAAGACGCCGGGGACAATCAGGCTGGCGACCGCCTCGCGGATCTCACGCATGATGTGGCGATCGTTGTTGCGATTGTCGCGTAGCGCCTGCTCAAACAGCTGAATCTGCTCGGTACTTTCATGCCATAGCCAGAAGACGCTGATCAGCTCAAACACCAACAAAATGGCCCCGATGGTCAATATCAGCCGTTGGCGCAGCGATATTGGTCGGCGCAGAAAATGCATCAGATTCAATTAGTTTTCCTCATTCGCGACCAGCATATAGCCAAAGCCGCGCACGGTGCGGATACGGGCTTTGCCCACTTTGTCGCGCAGATTGTGGATATGCACTTCCAGGGTGTTGGTCGAGGGTTCATTGTCCCAGTTATAGATGTCGTTGTAGAGAATTTCCCGATGCACCGGACTGCCTGCTTTGAGCATTAACCGTGACAGCAGAGCATATTCTTTGGGCGTCAGAATCAACTCTTCACCGCCCATCCATACCTGACGGCGACCCATATTCAGCGTCAGATTGCCAACAATCAGCTCACTTTCGCCCTGATTATTATGGCGTCGTAGCAGGGCGCGGATACGGGCGTGTAACTCTTCCAGCGCAAAAGGCTTCACCAGATAGTCATCGGCACCGACATCCAGCCCGGCGATTTTGTCGGTCAGCGTATCGCGAGCGGTGAGGATCAGTACCGGCAGGTATATTTTTTCTGCCGGATACGGGCGAGAAAATGCAGTCCATCTTCGTCGGGTAACCCTAAATCCAGTACCACCAGGCTGTAATGACCGGCCTCAAGGCTTTGTTCCGCCATCCGCGCGGTTGTCACGCCATCGCACGCGTAGCCTTCAGTTTGCGCCGCCAGAATCAATCCCTGCAATAACAGCGTATCGTCTTCAACAATCAGAATTTTCATTCACTCACTCTCCTGCAAGTTTGCAGAATATCATCCGCAGCCTGGTAATACTTCGTCTCAACGCCAGTTAATCCCAATAGCGTGGAGAATAAATTGTCTTGTGAATAGTGTTGCGTTTGCGCCTGTTTTTGCAGGCAGTTCTGGTCAACCTGATACCGTTTTTGATAATCCTCCGACAGCCACAGCAGCATCGGCACCTGTTTTTGGCTATCCGGGGCGATGGCATAAGGCAGACCGTGCAGATAGATGCCATTTTCACCTAACGATTCACCGTGGTCAGAAAGATAAACCAGGCTGGTGGTAAATTTATCCTGATGTTCTTTCAGCAGATTAATCGCTTTATCAACAATATAGTCGACGTAAACCAGCGTGTTGTCGTAAGTGTTCACCAGTTGCTCTTTGCTACAGGTCTGGATCTCATTGGTGTCGCAGGTTGGGGTAAATTTCCTGAACTGCGGCGGATAGCGGTTGTAATAGGTCGGACCGTGGCTGCCGATGGTGTGTAAGACAATCACGCCATCACCCTGCAGGTTATTGATGTACTCTTCCAGCCCGTGGAACAGTACTTCGTCATAGCATTCGCCGTTGATGCACTGACCAGGCAGATTCAGCGCGGTGACGTTCTGGTGAGGCACGCGGTCGCAGGCACCTTTACAGCCGCCATCGTTGTCATTCCACAGCACGTTGATGCCCGCTCGCTGAATGATATCCAGCACGCCTTCCTGGTGCTGTGCCAGCTCTTCTTTGTAATGCTCACGCGGCATATCCGAGAACATGCACGGTACTGAAACTGCCGTTGCCGTGCCGCAAGATGCGGTATTAGGGAAATAGACCACGTTATCTTTCGCCAGCCGCGGGTTAGTTTCACGCGGGTAGCCGTTGAGGGAGAAGTTCTCCGCCCGCGAGGTTTCGCCGACAATCAGGATGGTCAAATTTTTACGTTTTTCGTTCTGCATTAACGGGTTGCGGTGGGCGTCTTCACCAATTCGCACCAGCGGTAGATTTGCCAGTCGCTGATGGGAGTACCATGACCAGCTGGCAACAATGCTGTTAGAGGGGCTTAAGGATTTCACCAGCTCTTTGTTATTGCGGAACAACGAGGCGTAGTCTTTATAAAACAGTGCGGCGACCAGCAAAATCAGTAGTACAGAAACCAGAATATTGGCTCCACGGAAAAGAACACTGCGCAGACGCGAGGTGGCAGGTTTGATTTTTATCCAGCAGGCAATCAGCGCAGCAAGCACGCCGCTGAATCCCAGCGTTAATAACATTTGCGGTGTCATCAGCGCATAACTTTCTGCCGGAGTGGTATCAATAATATTGGCAATCATCGAGCGGTCGATGACGATGCCGTAAGTCATTATGAAATATTGTGCAGCCGCGCCAACCAGAATAAACAGGCAGGCCAGTGGTCGATTAAGCCATAAGAAAGAGCTTAGTGTCAGGACAATATTAATCACGCTGAAAGCGACGACCGGCATCGACAAGAAAACCAGTACGTTATGCAGCGAATCCAGCGGCAGCGCCTGCAACACCTGTTTAAAAAAGGCAATATTCAGGCAGATAGAGATATAAAAAGCGGCCAACAATAGCCAGGCGAGTAAATTCAAAGAGGGTCTTTTTAGTAGGCGCTTCAACATCACGGTGTTTCCATCGAACAAAGTGCGCATATGCTCGCAAAGCAAAATTAAGCCAACCTTAAGTTCTTAAGGTTGGCTTTTATGTTTGCTGGATTAAGGGGAATTAATCTTTGCTTATTGGTGCATCTAAGGGATACGGGTTTTTATGTAGCCGGTTGTAATTCAGCGCATACATGGCGGTGATGACCATCAGGGTGACAAATGACCACATAACCTCTTTCGCTCCGGACCCCACCACGGCCCAGATGCAGTAGAGGAAGGCAATGGTAGTAACTGCCAGATATGCCGGGCGTGCTTTACCAAAGTGACCGTGTCCGAGCAGCAGTAACGCCGCACAGGTGTAAAGATATGGCACCAGTGTAAAGATGACCGAGACGGAAGAAACCAGACCGAACTCTTTGGTCGCGTTTGGTGAAATGCTGCTGAGCTGGAAGATGGTCATCAAAATACCGACGATAATCAGCCCCGCCACTGGCGTACCCGCTTTATTTACACGGGCAAAAATTGGTGGGAACAGTCCGTCATCGGCAGCGGCTTTCGCCGTTTGACCCGCCAGCAACGTCCAGCCGCCCAGTGAACCTAAGCAACCCGCAGCTGCGCAGAAAGGAAACAATGGCCCCGGCGGTGTCACCCAACGCCATCCGTGCGGCATCACCGAATGGCGAAGCAGAAACGCGCAGTGCGGCATTAGGGATCATCCCCATAATCGCGGTGGTAGAAAGTACATAGCAAACGGCGGCAATCAATACCCCACCAATGGTGGCGATAGGGACATTGCGTTTCGGGTTTTTCACCACACCTGCGGCAACGGAGGCACTTTCCACACCGATGAACGACCACAGCGTAACGTTAAGGGTACTTTGAATTGCACCGAAGGTGCCCAGGCCGCTGACGTTCCATGCCGCCATATAGGTTTCACCACGGAACCAGAACCAGCCAAATACGGCAATCCCGACGATGGGGATCAGCGCCAGCACGGTGGCAACTGCCTGCACACGGGTGATCATTTTCGGACCGACAATGTTCAGCAGGACGAAGATCCACAGCACCACGACGCAGGTGATGGTTAATACCAATGGATCTTTCAGAATCGGGAAGAAGTAACTTAAATATCCTACGCCAATGACCACCATGGCGATATTGCCGATCCAGCAGGCCAGCCAGTAGAGGACGTTGGTTTGATAACCGAGAAACGGGCCAAAGCAGCGGCGGGCGTAAGCGTAAGAACCACCAGGACTTGGTCGAGGAACGACATTTTGGCGTATACCATCGAGAGCCCCAGTGCACCGATAATCGTCACCAACCATCCATAAATGGCAATCCCGCCAGTAGAGGCCAGGTTGCAGGTAACAGAAAAACGACCTGACCCCATAATATTCCCCGACACCATCAGGGTGACGGGGATTAAGCCCACTTTGTGAGCATCAGCATCCGAAGACATAATTAAACTCCTGCGAAGGCGAGCTTCGTGACAATAAATTACGTCATATCATACGCCTGCATTCGATAGTTGAATTATTATCGACCGGGTTATCGCTGATGCCGTTATTAATATAGCTCTTCGTTAAGGTTAAAAATCAGGCGACAGTGCGTTCTCTGTGCTGACTAACATAATGCAGCGGCGTCATACCGTAGAAGTCTTTAAAGACAGAAATAAAGTACGACGTACTGTTGTAGCCGCAGGACTGTGATACCTGAGAGATATTTTTACCGTCCATCATTAATTCATTTACGGCATAACGCATGCGGCAGGTGGTGATTATTTGGCTATAACTGGTGTTTTCGCTTTTCAACTTTTTCTTTAACAGACTTGGGCTAAGACATAAACAACTGGCTACCATACTAAGATTCCAGTCTTTGTGAATATCGCTTTCAATAATTTGATAAACGCTGTCACTTACACAATTACGTAACATATACATCATTAATGAAAGGAATTTTTACTGTCGAGAAAACGGGATAGCACCGTGAATAATAATGCGCGTGTTCGTTCCTTTTCTGACTCAGTTTCTGCGGGCATCATGCTGTGTTGCGCGGCAACGCGAAAGACGTCTGGCGTCAGGCATGGCAGGGTGAGTATGGGCGTAGCGCTACGTTGCATACTGGTATTTGCGAGAGATCTTTATTCAGAAACCGGAGGTAATCTTTGATGATGTCGTGACTAATATGAGCAACCAAAGTGTTGTTAAGAGAGGAGACGTCGATAATATTATTTTCACAATTTAATAACGCCATATGGTTAGCTTTAAGGCTAATAGGTTCTTTCCCATTCACCCTTATCCAGACATCTTTTTCAGTCAATAAAACAATACAAGGTTGGTCGCTGCAAATCCTCATACATGTACTCCTGAGTGCAAATAAAAGACCAGTTCTCGCTAAAGCAAAGCGATACCGGGAAATGGTTATATAATTGTATGATGAATATAAACATGCATAAAAATAACGAGTTTTACTAATATTACAAATTTTTTATAGTAATTTCTCATGTACATATTTTTTTTACAGGATAAATAACAGGCAAAAAAAAGCGCGGGGTGGGGCCGCGCAAAAAGTATGGCATTTTTGTTTGCAGCAATTTTTATGAAAACGTTGCCATACTCAAAAGGCCTAAGGCCAGGCGCGTAATGTTATTTAAACAATTACGCCTTCAGCGGAATAGTGGTTACGCTTTCACGCACATAACGTGGTAAATACCGTCAATAATTTCAGTCCCTTCAGTTTCGTGTTCAAATCCAGGGAAATGGTGGTCCCAGGATTGCAGCGAGCGTAAATAACTTACTTGCGGACTGTTTTTATCGCCGAAGTTTTCACCAGACAGCAGCATCGGGATTCCTGGCGGATACGGGATAACTGAGTTTGCCGCGATGCGTCCTGGCAGATTTTCAATGGATACCAGTTCGACATTGTTGTCGACAATCGCGTTGTACGCTTCACGCGGGGTGATTTCCGCCATCGGCAGGCCGGAATAGGCTTCGTTCAACCGTGCGCCAGGGTTGTTTTCTTTCAGCCAGGCAAACATGGTGTCACCCAGATCGTGAATCCCCATGTTCGCGTAAGTGTCAGGATATTGTTCAACAAGTTCCGGCATCACCTGCGCCAGCGGTGTGTTGGCGTCATAGTGGCGTTTGAAGGAGCAAAGGGTGTTAACCAGAGTCCCCCATTTCCCACGGGTTACGCCCATAGAGAACAGGAACATAATTTGGAAGTCAGTGGTGCGGGTAGGCACAATGCCGTGGCGACCAAGCCAGGCAGTGACCAGCGCCGCCGGAACACCGGTTTCTTCCAGTTCACCATCTTCACCCATTCCCGGAGCAAGGATGCTGACTTTAATCGGGTCGAGCATACTCCAGTTATCCGGAATATCTTTGAAGCCGTGCCAGCTTTCGCCCGGATGCATTACCCAGCAGTCCTGAACGGTGGTCAGCAGTTTGGTTGGTGCGTCAGCAAAGTCATAGGTTTTGCCGGTTTGTGGGTCGGTGACGACTTCTTTGTTCCACGGTTTGAAGAACCAGCTACCGTCAGCGGTGAACTCTTTATACAGCCGCGCCATCGCCTGACGGAAATCAACCGCTTCGTCGATCACTTCCTGCGTCAGTGACAGGCCGCTGTTGCCGTCCATCATCGACACCGCCACGTCGTTGGATGCGCAGATGGCATACAGCGGGGAGGTGGTGGCATGCATCATGTAGGCCTGGTTAAAGCGGGAGAAGTTAATCGCCCCACGACCTTCACGTACATGAATATAAGAAGCCTGTGAAAGCGCATTCAGCAGTTTGTGGGTGGAGTGGGTGGCGAAAACGGTAGGACCGTTGTGATCGCCAGGTTCGCCGCGCATGGCATAGTGATCGGCATAGATCGGGTTGAAACGTGCATAGCCGTACCAGGCTTCGTCAAAGTGCAGACGATCGGAGGTTTTTTCCAGCAGATCCTGCGCTTCTTTAGCGTTATAACACACGCCGTCATAGGTGCAGTTGGTCACCACGCAGTAAGACGGTTTTTGCCCAGCTTTGTCTTTAGTCAGCGGGCTTTCACTGATTTTCTTCTGCAAGGTTTCAGGTTGCATTTCCTGCGGATAGATTGGCCCGATAATGCCGTAGCGGTTGCGGCTTGGCACCATGTAGACTGGTTTCGCGCCTGTCAGCATCAAGCCTTGTTCGATGGATTTATGGCAATTACGGTCAACGACCACGACATCGTTATCGGTCATGCAAGCCTGCATGATGGTGCGGTTAGAGCCGGAAGTACCGACGACTACCGACCAGGAGCGATCGGCACCAAATACGCGTGCGGCATATTTTTCGCTTTCGCCAAATGCGCCAGTATGGTCAAGCAAAGAACCGAGGGAAGTTCGTTCGATGCCCATATCGGTGCGGAACAGATTTTCTCCATAGTAGTCATGGTAGAACGTCCGGCGGGTGTTTTGGTAAAACCAACGCCGCCCTGGTGGCCTGGCGCTGCCCAGGAATATTCATGGATGTCGCTATATTTCATCAGCGCGCTGAACAGTGGCGGCAACAGCTGCTGGCGGTAGCGGGTCATCGCGGCAACAGCGCGTCCGGCGATAAAGTCGGCGGTATCTTCCAGAATCCAGGCGAATTCATCGACAAGCTCCAGCAGGTCGCGATCCATTGCGGCGAGGGCTTTTTCCCGATCGCCCAACAGGAAGACCGGCACGTTTTGTTGGCGCTCATGAAGCTTACCGATCAATTGTCTGACGTTTTGATGTTCGTCCGGATGTTCCATTTGATAACTGAACATCAGGCAGTCAATGGCTTCGTTTGAAGAGAGAATGGCAAAACCATCATCAAAGGAGGTGGATTTAATCACGGTAACATTTTGCTGGCTTAAAGCATCTGCCAGACGCTCAACGGCGTTACCGACCAGGTGTCTTGATGGAGAAACTCGCTTTCAACAATTAATACTTTCATCATTGCTTACCCGGTTATGAAGGAATCTTCGTTGCGGGCAAGTATCTTCCGCCTTTTCGGGCTGTAAAGCGCGTGAAAAACAAACATTTTTGAAATATTTATTTTTATAAACAATGCGTTATGTGATTATTTTAAATTATTTTCACTGCTTATTATCGACGGCTAAACTTATTTTTTTGGCTGATACTGATATCGTCTTTAGCCGGGAAACGTCTGGCGGCGCTGTTGGCTAAGTTTGCGGTATTGTTGCGGCGACATGCCGACATATTTGCCGAACGTGCTGTAAAACGACTACTTGAACGAAAGCTGCCGTCAGGGCAATATCGAGAATACTTTTATCGGTATCGCTCAGTAACGCGCGAACGTGGTTGATGCGCATCGCGGTAATGTACTGTTTCATCGTCAATTGCATGACCCGCTGGAATATCCCCATTGCATAGTTGGCGTTAAGTTTGACGTGCTCAGCCACATCGTTGATGGTCAGCGCCTGATCATAGTTTTCGGCAATAAAGCCCAGCATCTGGCTAACATAAATTGCGCATGGCGCGAGACGCTGTTTTGTGTGTGCGCGAGGTTTTATTGACAGAATCGGTTCCCAGCCAGAGAGGCTAAATCGCTTGAGCATCAGGCCAATTTCATCAATGGCGAGCTGGCGAATTTGCTCGTTCGGACTGTTTAATTCCTGCTGCCAGCGGCGCACTTCAAACGGGCTAAGTTGCTGTGTGGCCAGTGATTTGATCACCATGCCGTGAGTGACGTGGTTAATCAGGTCTTTATCCAGCGGCCAGGAGAGAAACAGATGCATCGGCAGATTAAAAATCGCCATGCTCTGACAGGTTCCGGTATCTGTTAGTTGGTGCGGTGTACAGGCCCAGAACAGCGTGATATGACCCTGATTGATATTCACTTTTTCATTGTTGATCAGGTATTCCACATCGCCATCGAAAGGCACATTCACTTCGACCTGACCATGCCAGTGGCTGGTGGGCATGATATGCGGTGCGCGAAACTCAATCTCCATCCGCTGGTATTCCGAATACAGCGACAGCGGGCTGCGGGTCTGTTTTTCGTCGCTGCTGCACATAAACGTATCTGTATTCATGGATGGCTCTCTTTCCTGGAATATCAGAATTATGGCAGGAGTGAGGGAGGATGACTGCGAGTGGGAGCACGGTTTTCACCCTCTTCCCAGAGAGGCGAGGGGAGCGTCCGAGCATCATGAGGCCTGAAAACTCTGCTTTTCAGGTAACTTATTACCATAAACTCAGATTACTGCTGCTTCACGCAGGATCTGAGTTTATGGGAATGCTCAACCTGGAAGCCGGAGGTTTTCTGCAGATTCGCCTGCCATGATGAAGTTATTCAAGCAAGCCAGGAGATCTGCATGATGACTGCACCCAAAATTACATTTATCGGCGCTGGTTCGACGATTTTCGTTAAAAATATTCTTGGTGATGTGTTCCATCGCGAGGCGCTGAAAACGGCGCATATTGCCCTGATGGACATTGATCTACCCGCCTGGAAGAGTCGCATATTGTGGTGCGTAAGCTTATGGATTCAGCAGGGGCCAGCGGCAAAATCACCTGCCACACCCAACAGAAAGAAGCCTTACAGGATGCCGATTTTGTCGTGGTGGCATTTCAGATTGGCGGTTATGAACCTTGCACGGTGACTGATTTCGAGGTCTGTAAGCGCATGGTCTGGAACAAACCATTGCCGATACGTTGGGGCCGGGCGGTATTATGCGCGCGCTACGTACCATTCCGCATCTGTGGCAAATTTGCGAGGACATGACGGAAGTCTGCCCCGATGCCACCATGCTCAACTATGTTAACCCAATGGCGATGAATACCTGGGCGATGTATGCCCGCTATCCGCATATCAAACAGGTCGGGCTGTGCCATTCGGTGCAGGGAACGGCGGAAGAGCTGGCGCGTGACCTCAATATCGACCCAGCTACGCTGCGTTACCGTTGCGCAGGTATCAACCATATGGCGTTTTACCTGGAGCTGGAGCGCAAAACCGCCGACGGCAGTTATGTGAATCTCTACCCGGAACTGCTGGCGGCTTATGAAGCAGGGCAGGCACCGAAGCCGAATATTCATGCAATACTCGCTGCCAGAATATTGTGCGCTACGAAATGTTCAAAAGCTGGGCTACTTCGTCACGGAATCGTCAGAACATTTTGCTGAGTACACACCGTGGTTTATTAAGCCAGGTCGTGAGGATTTGATTGAGCGTTATAAAGTACCGCTGGATGAGTACCCGAAACGCTGCGTCGAGCAGCTGGCGAACTGGCATAAAGAGCTGGAGGAGTATAAAAACGCCTCCCGGATTGATATTAAACCGTCACGGGAATATGCCAGCACAATCATGAACGCTATCTGGACTGGCGAGCCGAGTGTGATTTACGGCAACGTCCGTAACGATGGTTTGATTGATAACCTGCCACAAGGATGTTGCGTGGAAGTAGCTGGTCTGGTTGATGCTAATGGCATTCAGCGACCAAAGTCGATACGCTACCTTCGCATCTGGCCGCCTGATGCAAACCAACATCAACGTACAGACGCTGCTGACCGAAGCTATTCTTACGGAAAATCGCGACCGTGTTTACCACGCCGCATGATGGACCCGCATACTGCTGCCGTGCTGGGCATTGATGAAATATATGCTCTTGTTGACGACCTGATTGCCGCCCACGGCGACTGGCTGCCAGGCTGGTTGCACCGTTAAAACGCGACTAAACGCTACTGCGCCGGGGGATTTATTCCGGCGCACACCTCTGACGATACCAATAACAGAAGGCGGGCGTTGGTAACAGCGACCCGATACCCTATGAGCATTTCAATGACTACAAAACTCAGTTATGGATTTGGAGCGTTCGGGAAGGATTTTGCGATCGGCATTGTGTATATGTACCTCATGTATTACTACACCGATGTCGTTGGGCTGTCTGTGGGTTTGGTCGGTACTTTGTTTCTGGTGGCGAGGATCTGGGATGCTATTAACGATCCGATTATGGGATGGATTGTAAATGCTACGCGATCGCGATGGGGTAAGTTCAAACCCTGGATCCTGATCGGTACGTTGGCAAACTCTGTAATCTTATTTCTCCTCTTTAGTGCGCATCTGTTTGAAGGTACTACTCAGATTGTCTTTGTTTGCGTGACCTACATCCTCTGGGGCATGACTTACACCATTATGGATATTCCCTTCTGGTCGCTGGTTCCAACCATCACGCTCGATAAACGTGAGCGCGAACAACTGGTTCCTTATCCGCGTTTTTTTGCCAGTCTGGCAGGCTTTGTTACGGCAGGTGTGACGCTACCATTTGTTAATTATGTCGGCGGTGGCGATCGGGGATTTGGCTTTCAGATGTTCACTCTGGTACTAATCGCCTTTTTTATTGTTTCAACCATCATCACTCTGCGCAATGTGCATGAAGTCTTTTCGTCAGACAATCAACCGTCTGCTGAAGGAAGCCATCTGACACTTAAAGCCATCGTTGCGCTAATTTATAAAAACGATCAGCTTTCATGCCTCTTGGGTATGGCTCTTGCTTATAATGTAGCCAGCAACATTATTACCGGATTTGCTATCTATTATTTCTCATATGTTATCGGTGATGCGGATTTGTTCCCCTATTATCTGTCGTATGCGGGAGCTGCTAACCTGGTGACGTTAGTATTCTTCCCACGCTTAGTTAAATCATTATCCCGACGCATTTTATGGGCCGGAGCATCTATTCTTCCGGTGTTAAGCTGTGGTGTTCTCCTGTTAATGGCATTAATGAGCTATCACAACGTCGTCCTCATTGTGATTGCGGGTATTTTGCTGAATGTGGGAACGGCGCTTTTCTGGGTATTACAGGTCATCATGGTGGCAGATACCGTTGATTACGGTGAATATAAACTGCACGTACGCTGTGAAAGTATCGCTTACTCCGTGCAGACTATGGTGGTGAAGGGCGGTTCAGCCTTTGCGGCTTTTTTCATTGCGGTTGTGTTAGGGATGATTGGCTATGTACCGAATGTTGAACAGTCTACGCAAGCCTATTAGGTATGCAGTTTATTATGATTGCTCTACCAACTCTGTTTTTCATGGTAACGCTGATTCTCTACTTCCTTTCTATCGCCTCAATGGCGACACGCTGCGCAGGATCCAGATTCATCTGCTGGATAAATATCGCAAAGTACCGCCCGAGCCTGTTCATGCTGATATTCCGGTCGGTGCAGTGAGTGATGTGAAAGCCTGACGTGGACAATAGCTAACGAAAATGGCCTGATGCGATATGTTTATCAGGCCACGTCTTAATGTAATGCTTTGGATTTGCAAATTTTGTAGACCGGATAAGGAATTCACGCCGCATCCGGCATCAACAAAGCGCACGTTGTTATCCGGTTATCAACCAAAGCGCCGTAGCTGGCGGCAATGAAAGCGAGCGAGGAATATCACCGTCGTTAATGCGCCAAGCAGCGCGCAGAACATATCGGATTGCGTGTCCCACTGGTCGCCCTGGGTGCCGAGAAAATCATCCGCTCCCTGGCCCATTGCCAGCGCCGCCCACCACTCGATTAATTCATACATCGCGCTTATCGCCAGCGCCACGCAGCAGACCAGGAACGCCACCATTTTACGTCCGCGCACGTACATCCCGCGAACGAGAATTTCTCGTGCCACCAGTGCAGGCACCAGCCCCTGGAAAAAATGCCCCAGCTTGTCATACGGATTACGGCTCAACCCTAACCATTCCTGCACCTCAAAACCAACGGGGACTTTCGCGTAGGTGTATTGTCCGCCGACCATCAGGATGATGGCGTGAAAGAAAATGAGCGTATAGAGCAGCGGCGTTAACGGATAACGTTTCGCGGTGGCAAGGAGTAGCGGCACGACAATAATCACCGGTGTCACTTCCATCAGCCAGGTGAGTTTGTCATGGGCCGAAATGCCGGTATAAATCAGGATTAACGTTAGCGCCAGTGCGCCGGTGTTAAGAATTAACGGCTTGAGTGTGCGGGTCATGGTGAGTTCGCAAGTCAGGGAAAATACTGACTATTCACCAGCAAGCGTGAAATTACAATCGCAAAAGAGGTGGCCCAGGGGGATCACCTGGCAGCATGCTGCCAGGCGCTGGGCCGAAGAGGTTACTTAGTGCAGTTCGCGCACTGTTTGTTGACGATCTGCTGGAAGAAGTCGTTACCTTTGTCATCGACCAGGATAAACGCCGGGAAATCTTCTACTTCGATTTTCCAGATAGCTTCCATACCCAGCTCCGGATAAGCGACGCATTCCAGATGCTTGATGCTCTGCTGCGCCAGTACCGCCGCCGGACCGCCGATGCTACCGAGGTAGAAGCCGCCGTGTTTATGACACGCGTCGTAACCTGCTGACTGCGGTTACCTTTCGCCAGCATGATCATGCTGCCGCCGTGGGATTGCAGCAGATCCACGTAGGAGTCCATACGGCCTGCGGTGGTTGGGCCAAGTGAACCTGATGGATAACCGGCAGGGGTTTTCGCCGGACCCGCGTAGTAGATCGGGTGATCTTTGATGTACTGCGGAAGTTCTTTACCGGCGTCAATCAGCTCTTTCAGCTTGGCGTGTGCAATATCTCGGCCCACGATAATGGTGCCGGTGAGCGACAAACGAGTGGATACCGGGTATTGCGAAAGCTGGGCGAGGATCTCTTTCATCGGGCGGTTAAGGTCAACTTTCACCGCTTCGCCTTCACCGGCCTGGCGCAGTTCTTGTGGAATGTACTGGCCTGGGTTGTGTTCCAGTTTTTCGATCCAGATACCTTCGCGGTTGATTTTCGCTTTAATGTTACGGTCAGCGGAGCAGGAGACGCCCATGCCGACCGGGCAGGATGCGCCGTGACGTGGCAGACGGATAACGCGAATGTCGTGCGCGAAGTATTTACCGCCAAACTGCGCGCCAAGACCGAGTTTCTGGGCCTCTTCCAGCAGTTCCTGTTCCAGCTGGACATCGCGGAACGCCTGACCATGTTCGTTCCCTTCCGTCGGCAGTTCATCGTAATAGTGAGCGCTTGCTAACTTGACGGTTTTCAGGTTGGTTTCCGCAGACGTACCGCCAATCACAAACGCGATATGGTACGGCGGGCAGGCTGCAGTACCGAGGGTACGCATTTTCTCGACGAGGAAGTTTTTCAGTTTGCCGGGAGTCAGCAGGGCTTTGGTTTCCTGGTAGAGATACGTTTTGTTGGCAGAGCCGCCGCCTTTCGCAACGCAAAGGAATTTGTACTCATCGCCATCTACCGCGTACAGGTCGATTTGCGCAGGCAGGTTAGTGCCGGTGTTGACCTCTTTGTACATGTCCAGCGCCGCATTCTGTGAATAGCGCAGGTTATCTTCGATATAGGTGTTATAGACGCCTTTCGACAGCGCTTCTTCATCACCGCCGCCGGTCCACACGCGCTGGCCTTTTTTACCGACGATGATCGCGGTGCCGGTATCCTGGCAGGTCGGCAGCACGCCTTTGGCGGCGATTTCGGAGTTTCTTAAGAATTGCAGCGCCACGTACTTGTCGTTTTCGCTGGCTTCTGGATCGTGAAGAATAGCCGCAACCTGTTTCTGGTGTGCCGGGCGGAGCATAAAAGAAGCGTCGTGAAAGGCTTGCTGCGCCAGCAGGGTCAGGGCTTCTGGTTCCACTTTCAGGATGGTTTCGCCGTCGAAGTCGGCAACGCTAACGTAATCGGAAGTGAGTAGATAGTATTCGGTATTGTCTTTCCCCATCGGGAAAGGTGCCTGGTAGATAAAGGGTTTGTTTGACATAGCTTCCAGCCTGTAACTCTGTATTTGTTATTCGAAAATGGCGTGCCGCGTAGTCACGGGCGGCACGCAAAGTGCATTTATAAGAACCCGTACATCGCGGCGAAGATCCAGCCGAAGACGCACGATACGCTCACACCAATCAACCCCGGCAGAATAAAGCTGTGTTGATGACGAAGCGACCGATGTGGGTGGTGCCGGAACGGTCAAACTGAATCGCTGCCAGATCGCTCGGATAAGTCGGCAGGATGTAATAACCGTAGCAAGCCGGTGCTGAAGCCACGATGTATGCCGGATCAACGCCGATCGCCAGCGCGACCGGAACAATCGCCGCCAGCGCCGCAGCCTGAGAGTTTACAAACTTGGAAACCAGCAGCAGAACAATGGCATAGGCCCACGGATACTCTTTCACCATTTCACCCAGTACGCCCTGAATTTCAGACATATGCGCACCGAACATGGTTTCTGCCATCCATGCGATACCGTACACCGCCACGATGGCGATCATACCGGAACGGAAGACTTCGTTTTTTGAGATAGACGCGGGATTGGTTTTGGTCAGGATAATAATCAGCGCCCCGGTCAGCAGCATAAACATCTGAATAACCAGTACCATCGACAGCGGTTTGCCGCCGAAGGATGGACGCAGGTCCGAATCAGCACCAAGAAGGGCGACTACAGCGATTGCACCGAGGAAAATCCACATTGCCAGCCAGTTGCTTTTCGGCAGTTTTTTATCGAGCAGCGTCGCGGTATCACCGTAAACATACTCACGGTTTCCGGTACGGAGATGAATTTCTGGAACTCTTCGTCTTTATCCAGATCTTTACCGCGGAACCAGCTGAAGATACCGATCGCCAGGATACCGATTAACGTCGATGGAATGGTGATTGCCAGCAGGTCGAGGAACTCAAGATGGCGACCATCAAAGGTGACATTACCCAGCATTGCAACCAGAGACACGACCGCAACCGACACCGGACTGGCGATAATCCCCATCTGTGCACCGATAGAACTTGCCGCCATCGGACGTTCCGGACGGATGTTGTTCTTAATGGCGACGTCGTAGATGATCGGCAGAATGGTGTAAACCACATGACCCGTACCGCAAAGAATGGTCAGTGTACAGGTCACAAACGGCGCGACAATTGAGACATATTTCGGGTTGCGGCGCAGCAACTTCTCGGCAATTTGCAGCATGACATCAAGACCGCCCGAAGCTTGCAAGGTCGCCGATGCCGCCACCACCGCAATGATAACCAGCATGACATCAACTGGTGGTTTACCTGGCTGAAGGTGGAAGACGAAGACCAGAATGACCAGACCGATACCGCCTAATAAACCCAGCGCGATACCACCCTTTCTGGCACCATAAAACAGACATATCAGTATTATGATAAGTTGGATAGTAAATAACATGTGTGAACCCTCGCGATAATCCTATTTAAATTTTTGCTGAATAGATCACAGTCACGTTCTGTTTTGTATGAACTGTTTTCAGAGCCTGACTAAATATCCGTTTGGTCGTTACCGGCTTTAGCAAATACCTCACAGTAAATATTGGCTGATTAAAGCAGCGGCAAATTTATGCACTGTGATAAGCGGCTTTTTCAGAGAGAAAAACTCTCTGGCGATGGGTTTATAGTTTGTATTGCGCAGATGTTAATGTTTTGTTTGCTGTTATCTTATTGATATTTATCGGTCTATTTTTTGTTCTCAGGGCAGATATCATTAGGTTTAAAGATTAATCTGATCTACCATTTGTGGGTAAAAATACACATAATGCGGGTGACATAATAGTTAATTAACTTTTGTTAGCGTTTTGAAATTAAAAACACCGTTCACCTGAAGAGATATTAATTTTTAGCGATGATGGAGGGATAATTATATTTGATCTGGCACAAGTTTTACTGATGAAGGATGTAACTTGTGCCAGGGGTATTTTGCATTACGGTAATAATTATTACTTACAGATAACCAGCGATCCGTTATTGGCAATATTGTTTCAGCAGTGAGTAGTGTTCTGCCTGAATACGGTAACGGTAAACCGGACGCCCCGTGACGCCATAATGGATACTGGTGAACAAGATGTGGCAGTTGACCAGCCAGATGAGGTATTTTCGGCAGGAACACGCGAGATGTTAACCTCGTTAGCCAGCTCGTCGGTTGAAAACTCATAGTCCTGATGCGCGTCAATCCACTGGCACAGCGTGCGTAACGTCTGCGGCGTTAAGCCTTTTGGCAAGCGACGAGGATCCTGTTCGTTGGAGCTGCTGCCGTGGATTAGCTGATCAAGCTCGGCCTGGTCATAATACTGATGTTTTTCCAGCGCCATTTTCTTTTGCCGCCAGCCGGTGAGCGCCTCTTCAAAGCGGGAAGCCTGGAAGGGTTTGATCAGGTAATCCACGACACCGTAATGCAGCGAATCTTTAATGGTTGCCGCATCGGCTGCGGAGGAGATGACAATCACATCACTTTTGCAACGCGCGTTATGCAGGACAGGCAGTAAATCGAGCCCGTTCTCTTTTTGCATATAGATATCGAGCAATATCAGGTCGATAGGCGTATCGCTATTGAAGATAATCTCTTTGGCTTTCTCCAGCGTCGAGGCTGTTCCACAGCATTGAAAGCCTGGGATTTGTGCTACGTATCGGCGATTCAGCTCCGCGACCATTGCGTCGTCATCGATAATTAATACATTGATCATCTGTTCGACCTCTCCCCGTCCCAGTATCTGGACAAAAAATTGTGTGAAAATCCCGGGTTCCGATTCCACGGCGATGCTGCCGCCGAGATTTTCTACCTGTTGTTTGACAAGTGCTAAACCGACGCCTCGCTCGCTTCCTTTTGTCGAGACACCTTTGTCAAAAATGTGATCGATTTTGTCGGGTGCGATCCCCGGTCCATCATCGTTAACTTCGCAGTGCAGCCAGCCGTGACGGTAGTGCAATGTTACGCTAATTTCGCCACCGGGTTCCGGCCCTAATGCTTCCAGCGCGTTTTCTATCAGATTTCCCAATGTGGTAATCAGCGTCGCGACCTGGTCCTCACTGCCGCTGTCTGGCAGCTGGCTTTCACTGTTTAAAATCAGCGTATGGCCTAAATCGGTCGCGCGGTTAATCTTGCTGATTAAAAACCAGCGATAACCGGAGATTTGATCTTACCCAGCAGAGAGCCAATCTCTTCCTGATAGTTATTGGCTGTTTTGAGAATGTATCTTCCAACTGCTTATAACTCTTCAGATGCAATAATCCGAGAATCACATGCAATTTATTCATAAATTCGTGGGATCGTTCACGAAGTGCATCAGCATAGTTGACCAGACCGTCGAGTCGCTGCATCAGTTTACGAACTTCAGTTTTGTCCCTGAAGGTTGAAATGGCACCGATGATAACGCCATTACTGCGCACCGGAACGGTGTTGATCAGTAATAGCCGGTCTTTAATCGTAATCTCTTCGTCGCGGCGCGGCGTACCGTCGCGTAACACTTCCGAGACATCTACCACCTGTGACCATGAGTGGCTTAGCGTCGACAGTTTCTCATCGTCCTGCGACTTACGGTAATTCAGCAATTCTTGTGCGGCATCGTTGATCAGCGTGACCTCGCCGCGATCGTCCACGGCAACGACGCCTTCTTTGATAGACTGCAACATGGCCTGGCGTTGCTCAAACAGCGTGGAGATTTCGTAGGTTCCAGGCCGAAAAGGATTTTTTCAGTACCTTAACCAGAATGCAGGTGCCAATCAGTCCGACCAGCATGCCAAATAATACCGACCAGATAATGCTCCAGCGACTGTCATTGATTTGTTGGGTCACGCGGCTTAACTCAAGGCCGATCGCCACCACGCCAATTTGTTTATGATTTTCATCGTAGATGGGGGTAAATACGCGTAAAGCCTGTGCCAGAAAACCGCGATTGATAGCGACATTTTCTTTGCCATTCAGCGCTTTAAGGATGTCATCACCTTTAAATGGCTGACCAATACGCTGGGCTTCAGGATGCGAGTAGCGAAGACTTTGCATATCGGTAACGACAATAAACAGCAGATCGTTGCGTTTGCGCACGGCTTCCGCGATGGCCTGGATTCCGCTCTCCTGCGGTTTTTTCTGCAAGCCCTGACGGATTTCCGGCGAGTCGGCGAGGGTACGCGCCATTGCCAGTGCCTTGTTGGCCAGCCCGTCTCGCGTCATATCACTGATTTGCGAGAAGTAAATCAGATGCACCACCAATAGCACCGAGAACAGTACCGCGCTGACCATTAAGATCACTGTGGTACTCAATTTCATCGGACGTTTGCGTAACATGCGGTAGGGCAATGAATGTCTCATCAGCTTCCTTGTGTGACAAATTTCTTAAGCATTATCTCTGATGAGGCGGGTAATTCAAAGGGAGTAAGAATGATTGGCTATATAGGGGAAGAGACTCTGGCAACGGAAACTGCCAGTGCTGTATGAAGATTCCAGGGCTATGCTTATAGCGATAATCATACTGATGAGAGAGGGAAAGTCATGGATCAGGCGCTACTGGACGAGGGTTATCGCTGTTATACCGGCGAAAAGATCGATGTCTATTTCAACACTGCGATATGTCAGCATTCTGGCAATTGCGTACGTGGCAACGGCAAGTTATTTAATCTCAAACGAAAGCCGTGGATCATGCCGGATGAAGTCGACGTTGCCACTGTGGTGAAAGTGATTGATACGTGCCCGAGTGGTGCGCTGAAATACCGTCATAAATAAGCGAGGGTAAAATGGAAATACGCGAAGGCCACAATAAATTTTACATTAATGACGAACAGGGCAAGCAAATCGCTGAAATTGTCTTTGTGCCGACCGGAGAGAATTTAGCGATTATCGAACATACCGATGTCGATGAAAGCCTGAAAGGGCAGGGGATTGGTAAACAGCTGGTTGCGAAAGTCGATGGAAAAATGCGTCGGGAAAAACGAAAAATTATCCCACTATGCCCATTTGCGAAACACGAATTTGATAAAACGCGGGAGTATGATGATATTCGCAGTTGATGGGAGAGTACAGAGTCACGATATTTTTCATGCTCTCCGCGGAGTGATGCAGGAGAGCATCTGAAGGGTAGGGGGATGCACAAAGAATGGGCAGAGAGCGCGTTTTTGTCCCAAGTCATCCCCTTTACTGAGCAAAAAAAAGAATATCTCCTATATGAGAATCATCAATCGGGGTTAATAATTTTTGCGTCCCCAGAGCATTCAATATTGATAGGAGTCATATTATGGAAGGTAAAAACAAGTTCAATACTTATGTTGTTTCTTTTGATTATCCATCATCTTATTCCTCAGTGTTCTTAAGGTTAAGATCATTGATGTATGATATGAATTTCTCTTCTATCGTGGCTGATGAATATGGGATACCACGACAATTGAATGAAAATTCTTTCGCAATAACGACATCGTTAGCCGCAAGTGAAATCGAAGATTTAATCAGGCTTAAATGCTTAGACTTACCGGATATTGATTTTGACCTCAACATTATGACAGTTGATGACTATTTCCGTCAGTTTTACAAGTAGCCAGGAAGGATAAGAAGAACATAAAAAATGGCACTATTCTCTAAAATATTAATTTTTTATGTGATTGGTGTGAACATATCCTTTGTCATTATCTGGTTTATCTCACATGAGAAAACACATATTCGTTTACTTAGTGCATTCCTGGTCGGAATAACCTGGCCAATGAGTCTGCCTGTGGCATTACTTTTTTTCTCTCTTTTAGGAGCTGTAGTTGAGTGGACCCGCTGGTTATCGTGAAACGAAGCGTCTCTCCTCAAAACTGGATTTGCGGAACGACGAACGAAGCAGTCGCCTGACTGCTTCGTTCATTAAAGTGAAATTTATTTCTGTGGGCGCATCGCCGGGAAGAGAATAACGTCGCGAATAGTATGACTGTTTGTAAACAGCATAATCATTCGGTCGATACCAATACCCAGACCAGCGGTTGGCGGCAGACCATATTCCAGCGCAGTCACGTAATCTTCGTCATAGAACATGGCTTCGTCGTCACCTGCAGCTTTAGCGTTAACCTGTTCCTGGAAACGTTCAGCCTGATCTTCTGCGTCGTTTAATTCGCTAAAACCATTACCGATTTCACGACCACCGATGAAGAAGTTCAAAACGGTCGGTGATTTCCGGGTTAACATCATTACGGCGCGCCAGCGGTGACACTTCTGCCGGATATTCCGTAATAAAGGTTGGCTGAATCAGATGTGCTTCTGCCACTTCATCAAAGATCTCCGTGACAATACGTCCCAGCCCCCAGCTTTTCTCTACCGTAATTCCGATAGATTCAGCTAATGCTTTAGCAGCATCAAAATTATCCAGGTCGGCCATATCGGTTTCTGGACGATATTTTTGATTGCTTCGCGCATGGTGAGTTTTTCAAACGGTTTGCCGAAATCAAACACATGCTCGCCATAAGTGACTTTAGTGGTACCCAGAACCTCTTGTGCCAGGGTGCGGAACAGGGACTCTGTCAGTTCAATCAAATCGTGGTAATCCGCATACGCCATGTAGAGTTCCATCATTGTGAACTCAGGATTATGGCGAACAGAAATACCTTCATTACGGAAGTTACGGTTGATTTCGAATACCCGTTCAAAACCGCCTACAACCAGACGTTTCAGATACAGCTCCGGCGCGATACGCAGGTACATATCTAAATCCAGAGCGTTATGATGGGTAATAAACGGGCGAGCAGATGCCCCACCTGGAATTACCTGCATCATCGGGGTTTCTACTTCCATAAAGCCGCGCGCGACCATGAACTGGCGGATAGCGGCCAGAATTTTTGAACGGACAACAAACGTTTGACGGGATTTATCGTTAGCGATGAGGTCCAGATAACGTTGACGATAACGGACTTCCTGATCCTGCAGACCATGGAATTTATCTGGTAAAGGACGTAGTGCTTTTGTCAGCAGGCGCAACTCAGTACAGTGAATGGAAAGCTCACCGGTTTGCGTCTTAAACAGCGTACCGCGGGCACCGATAATGTCACCCAGATCCCATTTTTTAAACTGATCGTTATAAACACCTTCTGGCAGGCTATCTCTTGCAACGTACAGTTGAATACGGCCACCGACATCCTGCAACGTTACAAAGGAGGCTTTCCCCATGATACGACGGGTCATCATTCGGCCAGCAACCGAGACTTCAATGTTTAAGGATTCCAGTTCCTGGTTATCCTTCGCATCAAACTCTTCGTGCAACTGGTCAGAGGTATGGTCGCGGCGAAAATCATTGGGAAACGCCACACCTTGCTGACGTAGTGCCGCCAGTTTTTCGCGGCGATTTCTCAGTTCATCGTTAAAATCAATAGCCTCATTGGCTCCCCGTGTTTCTTGTTCAGACATTTTGGTTCCTCTAAATCCAGCTTTCAATTTAGCGTAGATAAAGAGACAGATCGGTACACTGTATTATCTGCCTCGACTATTAGTAACTCAGTTTATCTTATCGAACTAACGCTTACCTCAAGTTGATATCACTAATAAATAACCATCAAAATGGTTTAAATGACTTATTAATCTCGATTTGTTAGTGTTATAACTGAAAGTTAATTTATTCATAACCAATTGTTTTTACGACAGTTAATCGTTGCTCTCCTGTATCATATTCGTCGGCGTGCTAAACAGAAAACGGGTAGCAAAGGCCAATACGACGATGATCGCGACACAAGCCACGTCCACTCTCCCATCTGAGAAAAGAATCGCTGGTAAGCTGCAATTGCCATACCGCTAATTTGCGACTCTGTCGTCTGCTGTGCCACGACGCCTGCCAGCCAGTTGGCGACCGCGCCTGTTGCCAGCATATAAATCCCCGGTTAATACGCCAGACATTTTCAGACGCGTGATTTGCGCAATCGCCACCGGGTCAATAAAGAGTTCGGCAAAGCCATTAGCGCCAGCCCGGATATCATCACGCCCATTGACGCTTGACCGTCAGCCGCTGCATGTCGGGCATCAAATGCCAACAACATAAAGCCACAAGCCATCAGCAGTAAGCCAAAGGCAAACTTCAGCCAGACGCGCAATGTTGAGTTGCCGCAGCTTTCTGGCGACGCCAGCCAGGCCAGTACAACCCCAGCGAGCATCACCGCAATTGCATTCACCGACTGGAATAGTGCTGTAGGTACTTCAATATTGAATGCCTGACGATTCACAAAGCGATCGATAAACAAGCTGATGGTACTGCCGCCCTGTTGTGCCAGTACCCAGAACAATGTCCCGACAAACATCAACAATACAATTTGCCAAAGAGCACGGCGATGTTCGGGGAATTTGATCATCATGCGGGCAATGATTTGTGCGGCAATGAGGCAAACGATCGCCAGCAAATATCCCGACCAGTCGTTCTCCAGCAGCAGGGTAAAAATACTGGGGCTAAACAGAGCATCACCACTAACCAGCTCCATACTGGTAAGGCAAATTTCACGCTAGTGAGCGCTTTTTTATCCATACTACGCGTGGACTGGAAATGACGATGCCCGCTTAAGAAAATCAACAAACCGATAAACATGCCGCCACCCGCAAGGGCAAAGCCAACATGCCATCCATACCACTGAGCAGCCAGGCCGCAGGCGATTGGGGCGGCGATAGAACCGATATTGCCTGCAGCATACAGCAGCGAAAAACCGCCATCACGTCGATGATCGTTCTCGTCGTAGAGCTCGCCAAGCAAACAGCTGATGTTTGATTTGAATAAACCGTAGCCACAATAATGATTGCCAGCGCCAGATACAGGCTAAAGGTTGAATTTGTATCAATGCCCAGCACCACATGGCCAAGGGTCATTAACAGCGCGCCGCAATCACTGCAGTGCGGTTGCCGAGCAGGCGGTCGCAAGCCAGCCGCCGAGAATAGGGGTAACGTAAACCAGAGAAGCATATGCGCTGAACAGGCTGATGGCATGGTTATCATCAAAACCAAGCTGATGGGTGAGATAGAGAATGAGTAAGGCACGCAATGCCGTAAAAACTGAAGTAACTCCCAGATTTGGATCGCCACGATATAGTATATCGCGCGCGGCTGTGAGGGTGTTTTCATGTGTTCTCCTTATGAGCAAAAAAGGAAGTGGCAAGCCACTTCCCTTGTACGAGCTAATTATTTTTTGCTTTCTTCTTTCAATACCTTAACGGTATAGCGGCCATCAGCCTGACGGTATGCACCGTGAATATCGGTTTCAAAGCCCGGATAGTGAGCGCCGATTTCACACAGCATCTGCAGGAACTCCAGAACCGGACGGCTTTCTTCGGTGATCATTTCACCCGGCATTACCAGAGGAACTCCCGGCGGATACGGAAGGATCATATTGGCGTTAATACGACTACCATTTCGTCGAGGTAAACTTCTTCGGTCATACCGTGCAGCTCTTTCTGGAATGCAGCATACGGAGTCATTACCATCGTCGGCAGCACTTCAAATGCGCGGTACATCAGATCCGGCAGATTGTGGTGAACAATCAGTTTGTGGATATTCTGAGCCAGTTCCTGAATACGCATGTTTTCATAGAATTCAGGATCTTCACGATACAGAGACGGCAGCATGTTTTTCACACGCAGGTTCAGGTCGAACGCACGTTTGAAGTCAGTCAGAGCACGCAGCAGGCTCAGTGCTTTGGTCTTATCGATACCGATGCTGAACAGGAACAGCAGGTTATACGGACCGGTTTTCTCAACAACGATGCCATGTTCGTCGAGGTATTTCGCCACGATGCTGGCCGGAATACCAAAGTCGCTCATGGTGCCGTCTTTTTCCATCCCCGGAGTCAGCAGGGTGACTTTGATCGGGTCAAGATACATGTGCTCGTTATCGATGTTTTTGAAGCCGTGCCAGGTGCTGTCAGAACGCAGCGGCCAGCATTCAGTCGTATCGATATGATCCGGCTGCCATACATCAAAGAACCAGCCATCAGATTCCGTTCTCAGACGTTTGATCTCTTTACGGAATTTGATCGCACGTTCAATGGAACCGTTGATCAGACGTTTACCTGCATTGCCTTTCATCATCGCCGCAGCGGTTTCAGTGGACGCCACGATACCGTAGTGCGGAGAAGTGGTGGTGTGCATCATGTAGCTTCGTTAAAGGTTTCTTCGTTTACGTCACCTTTAACGTGGATCATGGAAGCCTGAGAGAACGCCGCCAGCAGTTTGTGAGTGGACTGGGTTTCGTAAATCACTTTCCCTTCTACACGGCCACCGCTCATACCGCATTTACCTTCGTAAATCGGTGAGAAGTTGGTGTAAGGCACCCACGCGGAGTCAAAGTGGATGGATTTCACATCCAGTGTTTTCTTGATGAAGTCGGTGTTGTACAGCAGACCATCATAGGTAGAGTTGGTAATTACAGCATGTACCGGCCAGGTTGCGTTTGGTGTTTCTTTCACGCGCTTAGCAATGGTAGCGTGCTGGAATTCACTCTGTGGGATACCACCAAGAATACCGTAAGCGTTACGGGTCGGGCGGAAATAGATTGGCGTAACATCGCTCATCATCATCAGGTGGGTCAGCGATTTGTGGCAGTTACGGTCAATCAGAATGGTGCTGCCTGCCGGAGCAGAGTACATGCCAACAATTTTGTTCGCAGTGGAAGTACCGTTGGTCACCATGTAGCTGCGGTCTGCGTTAAAGACGCGAGCGATATACTGTTCTGCTTCTTTGTGTGGACCACTGTGATCCAGCAGAGAACCCAGTTCAGATACTGAAATGGAAATATCAGATTTCATGGTATTCGGACCAAAGAAATCATAGAACAGGCTACCTACCGGGCTTTTCTGGAATGCAGTACCGCCCATGTGACCAGGAGTACAGAAAGTATATTTACCTTCACGAACATATTTAAACAGTGCTTTAGTCAGCGGAGGCAGAATAGTGTTGATATATTCGTCAGTGGTCTGCTTGATCTTATTAGCAATATCTTCAGCAGCACCCAGCGCATATTCAAAGAAGCTAATCTGTAAACGCAGGTCATTCAGGCTTACATCGAGAGTGGAATACGTATTAGCGAACGCGTACAACGGCAGGTTCTCGTTCATTTTGCTAATTTCTTCGCACAGCTCGAGATTATATTTATCCCAGTCAAAAATAACGCCGCACAGACGCGCATTGTTTTCGATCAGTTTTAATAAGTCGTCACGGTCGTTCGGGTAAACAATCTGGAAGTTCAGACGTTCAAGCGCGCGATGAAGTTCACGGATGGGTTCTTCTTTAAAATAAACCCCCATGTGATTCAATATTGCAATAACGTTCATAGTCATATCTCCAGGTAAAAAAGGCCCCTCCAACACATGGGACAAAATGAAAGGAGGAGCCTCGGAAAATACTTTTAATTAATGTGCGTTAGACGCGGTGTGGTTATCCATTGAGTGGCTCTGGCGCTCGTGCATTTTGCGAGCGTAGAACATCAGGATAATCAGGCTGACGATGAAGGTACCTGCCAGCTCGAAGGAGCTTGCGCCCATCAGCGCGATGAAGCAGAACACGCAACCCAGTACAGAGCAGATCAGGCTGACAAAGTTGCGGATGTTAACGCCTTCAAAACGAATCAGGTCAACGCAAGAGTAGAAGTACGGCAGCATAGTCAGCAGTACTGCGATACCGGTCAGTTCACCGAACAGGTCAGATGCTTTACCACCGGCAGAGTTCATCAGAGTGATGAGGATCATCAGGGCAGTCATTTTCACTGCAGCCAGCAGCAGACCTTTTTTCGGAATACCGTTGCTGTCGACTTCACCATAAACTTTCGGGAAGTTACCGTCGTTAGCGGCACGTACACCTGCCTGGCCTACCAACATCATCCAGGAGCCCAGAGAAGTCAGGCACGCAAAGGCGGTGAATGCAGAAACCAGCGGCGCAGCCCAGTTACCGAGGATGGTTGAAGCACTGATTGCAAACGGAGCACCGGAAGCTGCCATTACAGAAGATGGATACATACCGGAAAGCACCTGAGTCGCAGCGATGTAAACAATACCTGCTAAACCAGTACCCAGCATGGTTGCCAGCGGAACGGTACGTTTCGGGTTTTTAACCATACCAGTACTTACTGCTGCGGATTCAACACCCACGAGGCCCACAGGCAGAGCAGAATACTTTTAATGATCGCATGACCATCAGTGGTATCCGCAGTATTCCAGTTAGCTGCATAAGTTGCCGCATCAAACCAATGCCAGCCAACAATAGCAGTCATCACCACAGGAATAAGAACCAGCACCAGACCAATAGTGGTTAAACGGCTTACCCAAGTACCGCCGAGCATATTTACAAAGGTAAATACCCAGACGATAGCAATACAGGCGATACCCGCCGGAACAGGATCATTTAATACTGGGAAGAAGGTGGAAAGATAAGATACCGCGGTAATACCAATCGCCAGGTTACCAATCCAGTTAGCATGGTAATAAAGAACACCTGTCTGAAAACCAAATGCAGGGGAAATTTCTCCGGCATAAGCAATTGGGCCACCTTGTTGCGGGTTTTTTGTTGCCAGTCGGGCATATACATACGCCAGCGACATTGCACCAATAATAGAGATAATCCAACCCCAGATAGCAATACCACCGATACTTGCTAGGTTCGCAGGTAATAATGCAATACCGCTCCCCATCATATTACCGGCAACAACACCGGTACAGGCAAATAGCCCGATCTTCTTGGCAGACTCATGCTCTTCTCCTAATTTCATTTTTGAATTTGAGTCCGGGTCATGATGTATAACTATTTCCTGACCAGACCAAACTGGCGCTAAGAATACTCACGAAAAAAGGATTAATCCTAAAGATTAGGTGAAATAATACAAAAGTTTCTGTAAGTGAGAACTTGAGGTTTTTTATTAACACATCAGGATCGCAAGTTGATATCATGAAAAGATAAACATTCAATGTTTACAATGGATTGCGGGATATTCTCTGGTTAAATTTATGTAATAAAAATTATGCGGCAAATAAATTGCCGCAACATATTATACCAACAGAAACATACAAAAACTCAACAACAAATATTCCCGAGCATAAATCAACCCGGGAGTTACTTATTCTGAAGCGAGAAATTTGTCGAGATAAGGTACAACATAAGGAACAGAAGTCTGGAATATACCATTTTCAATCCAGTAAAGGGTGTTTGCCCCTGGGCGTAAATTAAAGGCGGTGAGATATGCATCAGCCGCTTCCCGGTTCATCCCCTTCATTTCATAAACCTTGCCAAGCAACACATAATTTAGCCAGGACATTTCAAGATCAATGCCAGTATTTATCGCCTGGTAAGACTCATCTGTTTTACCTTTTACCAGAGCACTGACCGCTTTTATTTGATATATAATGGACAGATTATTCAATTCCGGCAGTGTAACAATGTTGTCTATTTCTGTGTTCAGTGCTGCTAATTGTTTTTCATCTAAAGGATGTTGAGAATGGCGCACGATATCAACTAATGCTTTTTCTGCTCTCGCGTAGGTAAATTCTGGGGATGATTGAACAATCTCACCTAATAATTCACTGGCACGGTTCAATGATTTATCATCGCCATGCAGTAAATATCATGTGCCTGATAAAAATTAGTTAATAACGCACCACGATGAGGCAAAATTTGCTGGAGCGTCTCCTGCATTCGTTGTGGCCACGGTTGGTTTAACGCTTTTGATAAACTCTCCAGTAAATCATTTTGAATCGCCAGCTGATTACCGTTAGTGATGACATAACGTTTATCCAGCATGGTTGAACCATCTGCATTGTCTACCAATTTTATCGACATAAAGCATTGTTGAGCACGGTATTGGCGCTGATTAACAAACGCAATAGATAATGTTTTACCGGAACTGCTCGGTTCATCAATGTTGTAGTTGATTTTGTCATGCACCATAAAGGTGGAGAAGGTGTTAAGTGATGTCGCCACCAAATTACCCACGCCTATCGCGTAAGAGAGCTGATACGGGGAACTCCAGCTGTTACAACTTTTATTTACCATATTAATGTCAATATCGCGTGGATTGAGCAAAATACGCGATTTGCTCATCGGAAGACGTGTATCAAGAGTTGAAAACGCTACCAGTGCTACACAGATACCTAACGACAACAGGAAAAAAACCATACCCAAAAGGTAGTGAATCGTTTGCTTTTAACTGGGGATTGTTCAGGTGGCGTTGCGGTGTTTTGAATGTTAAGACTGTGGGAGGGAGAATCTGTGGCAGGAACCGCCTCTGGTATAGGGGGAGGCGAAGATAGCATTATTTCCTCTCCCTCTTTCTTCGCTGTACCAGATAACCGGCACCATTAATTTATAGCCGCGCTTGGTACAGTAGCGATATAGACAGGACTATCTTCATCATTATCTTTTAATGACTTACGTAGTTCTGAGATACTCTGCGTCACAACATGATTGGTGACAATACTTCTCTTCCAGACATTATCGATAAGTTCATCCCTGCTAAGTACTTCGCCACTGTGTTGAGCAAAGAAAACCAGAAGATCGATTAATCTCGCTCAAGGGTAAGTTGACGCCCATTGCGGCTAATTTGGTTTATGGACGGAGTAACAAGCCATTCGCCAACGCGAACTACAGGTTGTTGCATAATAGAAACTCATTCGAAAAGGGAATGATGCAATGATAATTGCCACAACCTATTTTTACCATCTATAGATGGGTTTATTTACATATTATTGGTGAATGTAAGACGTTATTTTTACCAGCCATAAACTTCTTGATTACATAGTATTACGAAAGGATTTTACTGAGAACCAGAAGTAATATTCCTTACCATCAAAATTCATCATCTTTGCCAAAGAAAAATGTTCAGAAAATAATCCATGGAAAATTGTCCGGAGCGCTTACTATTTTAATGGATTGTTAGTCTTTGCATGAGCAAGCGGACTGATACATTTCTCTTTGTTCTCATTCAGAAAATCTCATCAGTCGGCGTTCAGACCGGTGTTGTGCTTTATGGATGCGTTACGCTCCTGATGACGTCATTTGACGTTCAACAACATCACGGGGCCGCACGACATTTCACGTCAGTTAGTGCTATCGCTCAGGAACAAATTTTCCCGAATTGGGATATGCCCGCAAATTGCTGGTGATGAGGGGAGAATCTGGTTGAGTTCGGGAGAATTGATTTGGAGGCAGAACGCTTAAATCGTGGCGTCCTGAAACGAAAAACGGACCTCCGTGGAGGTCCGTTTATATGAATTTGGTGCCCGGACTCGGAATCGAACCAAGGACACGGGGATTTTCAATCCCCTGCTCTACCGACTGAGCTATCCGGGCAACGGGGCGCATTAAACCGTAATCTGCACATCTCGTCAACCTAATTTCAGTAAAAGCGATTCAACTGCTTAAGATTGCGGCAAATCGCTTCTTTTCTGTGTTTCTGTCAGGTCAATGCACCACCCTGGCGGCAGCGGGCGAAGCGCAGGATATCTTCCGCCAGCCGATGTGCAGTGTCGACATCCGCCTGGCTACGATTCACCAGCATTCGGCTTAAACAGCCTTCCAGCACCAGTTCCATCTGCTTTGCTACCATCGCCGGATCGTCAACTTCCAGTGTGGTTAACAGTTCGTGGGTGAAATCGTAGGCCGCGCTTTTTTGCTGATCGGCCAGTTGATGAATAGGGTGGCCAGGATCGGGATAAAACGCAGCAGGCGACGAATAATAGCCACGAGCCCGACTGTGTTACGGCTGTTTTTAACCGCACTCCGAATAACCGCCTGATAACGTGCCAGCAGCTTTTGTTCGGCGGTTTGCGTTTCGTCCAGCATCAGCTGACGACGCCAGACATCTATCTGTTGGCTAAGATAACGCAGCGCATCGTAGAGGATTGCCTCTTTGTCTGGCCAGAAGCGGCGTAGCTCGTCCAGTGGATAATCCACACGTTCAGCAACCATCTCCAGCGTGGTGTTGGCAATCCCTTGTAATTCTAATAATTTCAGGCTTCTCCCAGTACATCTTCACGTTGCACGCTATTTTCCTCCGTCTTTCCCACTGCAAGTGTCGTTCACGGTTGGCGATCGCGCAAATGTGCGCTGAAGGTTTCAGCATCCATAAAGCCCGTGACGCGTGCTTGTGGATGCTCCTGGCCTTGTCCGTCAAAAAAAGAGAATTGTCGGTAGGCAAGGACATTAAGATGCTTTAACAGCGCCACATCTTGTGCGTCGTTGGCCGTGACGTTGGCCTGAAGTAAGACCGTGTCTGCTAACGCTTTTTGCACCTGCGGGTCGCTGAAGGTGTATTTCTCAAACTCTTTACAGGCGACGCACCAGTCGGCATAAAGATCTAACATCACCGGTTTGCCTTTGGCTTCAACGAGCGCCTGATTTAACTCATCTACCGTTTTGATTTGTGTAAAGTTGAGATGCGTCTGAGTTTGCGCGGTATGCGTCGCACCAAATGCCCAATCCTGAAGTGGGCGCACGCTAACCAATGCCGCTGCCAGCAGGATTATTTGCACCACGCGCATCCAGCCGCGTTTAGCCTGTAGGCTGGTGATAAAGGCCCAGCCAAAGAATGCGACACCCAGCGCCGACCACAAGCGTAATCCCCATACATCACCAATCACTCGCTCCAGCAGGAAGACCGGCAGTGCGAGGATCACAAAACCAAACGCGGTTTTGACTTGTTCCATCCACGGGCCGCTTTTCGGCAGCAAGCGGTTACCAAAGACGGTAATTAGCATCAGCGGCAGGCCCATGCCCAACGCATAGAGATAAAGCGTGCCGCCGCCCAGCCACATGTTCCCGCTTTGGGCGATATACAGCAGAATCGCGCTAAGCGGTGCGGTGGTGCATGGTGAACAGATCAGTCCGGCAATCGCCCCCATAACAAACACACCGCCAGGTGAGCCGCCCTGTTGGCGATTGCTCATCAACGTGAGACGTGTTTGCAGCGAAGAGGGGAGTTGTAGAGTAAACAAGCCAAACATTGACATCGCCAGCAAGGTAAAGACGATGGCGAGGCCAATGAGCACGTATGGGTGCTGTAGCGCCGCCTGGAACTGTAACCCTGCGGCGGCAACTACCAGACCCAGCGCCGTGTAAGTCAGTGCCATCCCCTGCACATAAATAAAGGTCAGCAACAATGCTCTGGCAGTGGAGAGCCGCTGTTTACCACCCAGCACGATGCCAGAAATCAGTGGTACATTGGCAGCACGCATGGCGTAAAGGCGATACCAATACCGATCAACAACGCCCAGAGCGCGGAAAAGGGCAATTGCGCGGTGTGCTGCTCTTGCTGCGAAACAGACACAGGCTGTGACGCTGCGTTGTTGGCGACCACTTCGCTTAACGGAACGGTTTTGGTTTCTGGCGGATAACAGAAACCGGCATCAGCACAGCCCTGGTAGGTGACAGTTAACGTCGCTCCCGCACTCGCCTGGTTGATGGTTACGGGAAGCGTCAGCCGATCGCGGTAAATCTCGCTTTTGCCGTAAAACTCATCTTCATGCCAGACGCCTTGCGGCAGCTGCACGTCGGCAATTTTCGCGTGTTCCGGCGTAATGCGGATCTGTTTACGGTAGAGGTAGTAACCGTCTTTGATCTGCCAGGTCAGATTAAGGTCATGTTGGTTTTGCTGAAAATCAAAAGTAAAGGCTTGATCCGCGGGGACAAATTGTGAACGTCCCGGCGCGTCGAATAATCCGGCAAAAACGGAAGTGCTGCAAAGTAGCAGGATCAGCGTAAGATGCGTTGAGCATGAGAGGTAATCTGTGTCTCCGTGTGTAACAGGTAAAACCAGAAGTTCCGGGGTTTGATATGGATGATGAGATTCAGGCATTCCAGCAGTGCCTGCTGGTGAGATACGGTAGTTTTTAAAATCATCTGCACTTCGTATTCTTGCTCCAGCTTACCTTCCAGTAATAGAGAGAGGTAGCGCCGGGGACCAAGGTCGCGCAGGCCGCAGTTTTTCCGCCAGCACTTTGGCGGCTAAATCCTGGGCTGTCGCTTCATCCGGTGCGGTACATAGCACCACGACAGACGCGGTATTCGAACTTTTTCATCAAGCATAAACACCTCGCAAGACAGATGGAACCGCAAGAGAGAGGTCACTATACAACGGACGGGGGAAGGATGTTAGTCGGCGGGAAAGAAAGCGGGGCTTGAACGCCCCGCGATTGGTCATTACAGCATGAAGCTACCCAGCACGAAGCCGAAGCAAACGGCCAGGGCAACACCCAGAGTACCCGGGATGAAGAACGGATGGTTGAAGACGAATTTACCGATACGGGTTGTACCGTGTCATCCATCTGTACCGCAGCAACCAGCGTCGGGTAGGTCGGCAGAATGAACAGACCAGACACCGCAGCGAAAGAAGCAACAGCGTCAGCGGTGAAACGTTCAGTGCCAGAGCCATCGGCATCAGTGCTTTTGCGGTTGCAGCCTGAGAGTACAGCAGAGCAGAAGCAAAGAAGAAGATGACGGCCAGCAGCCACGGATGACCCTGAATCACTTCACCAGCGGTATCTTTGATCCAGTCGATGTTGTTGGAAACGAAAGTATCGCCCAGCCACGCAACACCCAGGATACAAATACAGGCGCTCATACCTGCTTTGAAGGTGCTGGAGTTGAGGATGTTGTCGGTATCGACTTACAGATAACGGTGGTCAGAGTTGCAACGCTGAGCATGATGATCAGGATTGCGTTGGTGGTGTTCATCAGCGGTTTTTCAACCAGACCCATGCTTGGGCTGTTGATGATTGCATAGATAACCACGCCAACTACGCCCAGCAGGAACAGCCAGACGGACGTTTTTGCACCGGATTTGATTTCAATCTGCTTTTCACCGCGCAGTTCAACCAGGCCCTCTTCCAGACGCTTGCGATAAATCGGATCGTCAGAGAGTTTGGAGTTGAACAGCATAGTGACCAGAAAGGACATCACCAGAACCGCCAGCAGGGTGGACGGGATGACCACGGAGAGCAGATGGAGGTAGCTGATGCCATGACCTTCCATCACGGAAGACATGTAAACCACTGCCGCTGAGATTGGCGATGCGGTGATCGCAATCTGCGCGGATACCACTGCAGTAGACAGCGGACGGCAAGGTTTGACGCCTTGTTCCTTCGCAACTTCAGCGATAACTGGCAGTGTCGCCAGAGATATGTTGCCAGTACCAGCAAAGATAGTCAGGAATAGGTCACGATCGGTGCGAGGATCGTGATGTATTTCGGGTTACGGCGCAGCAGCTTTTCTGTCTGATGAACCAGATAGTCCAGACCGCCAGCAACCTGCATGGCAGAAATAGCGGCGATAACCGCATGATAATGGAAATGACATCGAACGGGATGTTACCGGGTTTAACGCCAATAGCGGCAAGAACCAGCACCCCCAATCCGCCTGCAAAACCAATACCTATTCCCCCCAATCTGGCGCCCAAGAAGATCGCCAGCAAAACTATGATGAGTTCTACAACTAGCATATTAGCCTTCCTTGTTTTTTAACAAGTTGATATTAGGTTGTTATTTTTAAGTTACTGCTCACAAGAAAAAAGGCACGTCATCTGACGTGCCTTCTTTATTTGTACTACCCTGTACGATTACTGTTCGCTTTCATCAGTATAGCGTTTTGCTTTGTAAGCCGGGTGCATCAGATTCTGTACGGAGAAAATATCGTCAAGTTCCGCTTCAGTCAACAGACCGCGTTCCAGAACGACTTCACGTACACTCTTACCGGTTTCGGCACAGATTTTACCCACGATGTCACCGTTGTGGTGACCGATGAACGGGTTCAGGTAAGTAACGATACCGATAGAGTTGTAAACGTAACCTTCGCACACTTCTTTGTTAGCAGTGATGCCGTTAATGCATTTTTCCAGCAGGTTGTAGCAAGCGTTGGTCAGAATGTGAACGGATTCGAACATGGCCTGGCCAATGACCGGCTCCATAACGTTCAACTGCAGCTGACCTGCTTCTGCTGCCATGGTAACAGTGGTGTCGTTACCGATGACTTTGAAGCATACCTGGTTAACCACTTCCGGAACAACCGGGTTTACTTTAGCTGGCATGATGGAAGAGCCCGCCTGCAGTTCCGGCAGGTTGATCTCGTTCAGGCCGGCACGTGGACCAGAAGAGAGCAAGCGCAGGTCGTTACAGATTTTGGACATCTTCACAGCCAGGCGTTTCAGCGCGCCGTGAACCATAACATAAGCGCCGCAGTCAGAGGTCGCTTCGATCAGGTCTTCAGCCGGTACGCATGGGAAGCCAGTGACTTCAGCCAGTTTTTTCACTGCCAGCGGAGAGTACTCTTTCGGCGTGTTCAGACCAGTACCGATTGCTGTTGCGCCAAGGTTAACTTCCAGCAGCAGTTCAGCGGTACGTTGGATATTTTTCACTTCTTCTTTCAGCAGGATGCTGAAAGCGCGGAATTCCTGACCGAGGGTCATCGGTACTGCGTCCTGCAGCTGGGTACGACCCATTTTCAGGATGTCCTGGAATTCGACAGCTTTACGTTCAAAGCCTTCACGCAGTTGGTTAATCGCATCTACCAGCTTAATCAGGGAAGAGTAAACTGCGATACGGAAACCGGTCGGGTAGGCGTCGTTAGTGGACTGACATTTGTTAACATGGTCGTTCGGGTTCAGGTACTGATATTCACCTTTCTGGTGACCCATCAGTTCCAGACCGATATTGGCCAGCACTTCGTTGGTGTTCATGTTTACGGAAGTACCTGCGCCGCCTGGTAGACGTCTACCGGGAACTGATCCATGCATTTTCCGTTGTTCAGGACTTCATCACATGCGGCAATGATGGCATTCGCTACACTTTTAGGAATGGTTTGCAGCTCTTTGTTTGCCATAGCTGCGGCTTTTTTAACCATTACCATACCGCGAACAAATTCAGGAATATCACTGATTTTGTTGTTGCTGATATAGAAGTTTTCAATCGCTCTCAGAGTGTGAACACCATAGTAGGCATCAGCTGGAACTTCCCTGGTACCCAACAGATCTTCTTCGATACGAATGTTGTTTGACATGTGAACCTTCTTTTTCAAGCTGCCAATGATTTGCTTTAAACACACAGAATATATGTGGTTTCGAATGTTTTTCGACCGACGATTATCCCCTGCATCGACCGAATACCCGAGATCATATGCTGCTTGAGGATTTCTACCGTAATCTGGATCACTTTAAGTGTCGGTTTTTACCCCTTAATTATTAATTTGTGAAATAGATCACCGCTTTGGGATTACTACCAAAAATAGTTGCGCAAACATCTTGAAATTTTGCTAATGACCACAATATAAGCTGAACGCGATTCGCAACCCATTCAGGTAGCCGGGTTTTACCGGCTGCTATTACAGGAGAAACCTTTGCGCTGGTTACCTTTTATTGCCATTTTCCTTTATGTCTATATTGAGATTTCAAATCTTTATTCAGGTTGCCCATGTATTGGGGGTATTGCTGACCCTCGTGCTGGTTATATTCACGTCAGTTATCGGGATGTCATTGGTACGTAACCAGGGCTTTAAGAATTTCGTGCTGATGCAGCAAAAAATGGCGGCGGGTGAAAACCCAGCGGCGGAGATGATTAAAAGTGTTTCGCTGATCATTGCCGGTTTGCTGCTTTTATTACCGGGCTTTTTCACCGACTTCCTCGGTCTTCTGCTTTTATTACCGCCGGTGCAAAAGCATCTGACAGTGAAGTTGATGCCGCATTTGCGCTTTTCTCGTATGCCAGGCGGCGGTTTTAGCGCCGGGACCGGTGGCGGTAATACTTTTGATGGTGAGTACCAGCGAAGGATGATGAGCGCGACCGCTTGATCATAAAGACGATCGCCAGGATTAATGTCGAAACGCCGGATTATGTGGTTATGCCATTTTCCGCGTTTTTCGTTTTGGCAGCAACAGCCATAACCCCGCCAGCATGATCAGCGCATAGAGACTTTTCCAGCCGACCATTGCCAGTAACAGAACGCATAACAGCCCGCCAACCACCGCCAGTAGTCGATAACGTCCTTGCAATAATTTACAGCCTGCCAGCATGCATAACAGATAAATCATAATAAAGATGCCATTGGCATAAATAATAAGAGCGTCCAGATTGATCTCTAAAGCATGAATCACCAACGTGCTCACCACACAGCAGCCGAGCACCGCATTGAGGGCATTATTCGGGATATGGCGAGAAGAGAGGCGTGCCAGGTAGTGGTCAGGATTATGTTGCGCCTGCGACCAGACCAGGCGGGCGAAGCTCTGTATATAAATGTTGAGACTGGCAAAGCAGGCCAGATAGCCAATCACGCAGGCAATCCATAACGCTCCTACACCGAACAACTGCACTACAATTTTTGGAAGCGATGCTGCCGCCGCCATTTTTTCACCATAGGCGTCGAAGTGTAAGACGACTACCGTACAGCCCCAGTAGACTAATCCTGCCAGCAGCAGACCAATCATCAATGCGCGAGGAAAATCACGCTCTGGATTTTTAAATTCCGAGGCAAGATGGGCAAATGCTTCCAGACCGACAAAACACCAGAACATCACTGATAACGCAGCAAATAACCCGGTAAGTTCGATATTACCAGGTGCCGGGAAGGGATATTCGCAGGTTTGATATCGCCCGCCCACCAGATAGCGACAATCAGCGCGACGATAAGTCCGGCAATAACGGTTTGTAGATTAGCACTGGAACTGGCACCGCGAGTACCGATATACCACACCAGCGCCAGCGTACCGAGTTCTGCCAACAACAGTTGCCAGCTATGCCAGCCAAACATTGCCTGGCCGAACCCGGCGGCAATTTGTAGCGCGGCAGGCAAACCCACGGGAATGACCGATAAAAACAACCAGCCGGTGACTCGCTCAAGTCGCGAACCAAACGCCATACCGACGAAGTGCGCGACACCGCCTGCGCTGGGATAGTGGCGACCCAGAATCGCAAACACAATCGCAATCGGGAACACTAAGATAATCAAAACGGGCCACGCCCACAGGCTGTTATTGCCCGCTACCAGCGCAGCTAACGCAGGAACGGCAAACACGCCAGTGCCTAATAATGACGTCGATAGCAGGCCAATGCCCTGGGCCAGCCCCAGTTCTTGTTTGAGTCCACTCATGGGTTGATATCCGATTGCGCCAAATTTTGGGCAACTGCGTAGATTT
>ENA-OQER01000126-OQER01000126.1-human-gut-metagenome-genome-assembly--contig:-NODE-126-length-41115-cov-14.581756_pt1 | contig 41115 bp, 43 predicted proteins | sample MGYA00242797_ERZ504639 | MGnify/ENA primary metagenome ERZ504639 (study PRJEB26092, sample SAMD00036306) | human gut metagenome | host: Homo sapiens | study: EMG produced TPA metagenomics assembly of... | reverse complement strand
AGATTTTATTGCTTTCTTTGCCATGTCTGTCGGGTTTGATACATATTTTGATTTGCAACACTAAGATAGGTGAAAAATCTGACATGACAAAATCCTGAGCAACTTTTTGTTGCTCAGGTACTTAAAAAGTTATATTTATAATAGTGTTGCGGAATTAAGGCTCATAAAGATGATGTTTTTTGTTAAGGAATGTTCTTTCGTCAGCATCTTGCTGACGAAAGAACTATTATCCGTTGTTTGTATTGAGTGTTTTATTACAGCTATATATGATAAGTGCTTTTTTATTGTTCTGTCCAGTCTGGGTTCTGGCAATGCCGTGATACTTGATCTCGCTCCAAGGAATAGGCAGATAGTATTGTTTCTTGTCGAAGACTCTTACACGTTTAGGGAAACGGTTTACGTTGCTGATGGTGTACTTGGTGTTTACCACCTCGTTGTTTACCACAGTTACATCGACACGCATACCCTTCAGAGGATTGGTCTCGCCGTTCATCTTCTGCTCTGCCACACCCCATCTGAAGAGATCCCAGTAGGTGGTTTCCTCGAAAGCCATTTCCACACGACGCTCGTTCTTGATGTCGTCGAGTGTTGGATTCTCAATGTCTGGCATGTGAACACGCTGACGGGTCTTGTTGACATACTCTTTAGCCAAGTCTGTATCTCCTAAGTCGTAGCAAACCTCAGCATAGTCGAGCAGTGCCTCTGCAAATCGCCAGATGATGTAGTTCTGCTTGCTGGCATAAGTATCGTTGTTGTCGATAGTCTGGCTTGGATCAACAAACTTGCCCATGTAATAACCAGTCAAGGTGACGGCAGCCGACGTAGAAGTACCATAAGGCGTGAGGTCGACACCGGCAGTACGGTTTGTATAATGAATGTCCATCACGTGGTTGCGGTAGGTACATCCATCATACAGGATGTTGGCATAGAAACGATAGTCTCTGTTGTCGTATGGATGCTGTGCATCGTAGGTCTTGCCAGGCTGCATGCCATACTCGTCCACATGGTTCTGGGTAGGAGTGTAGGCTGCTGTCGTACCTGTAAAGAAAGGAGAGGCTGCGTCTCTGTCGAGCTTATGACCAAACTTGTTGGCAAAGTCGCCATCATCAGAATGCTGTACCTCGAAGATAGACTCCTGTGAGTTCTTGGTCAGGAAGATTTTGCGATAGGCATCGCGAATATCGTCCTGTGTGGTGGCAGAGATAGGGATGAGGCTGTACTGGTTCAGAGCGAAGAGGTCTTCGTAAGCCTTCTTGGCCTTCTCCAGCATGACGTGTGACTGGTCGTCGGCAAAACCTAAGTAGGTTAGTTCCTCACCCTTGTCCTGGAATACTTACTGGCAGCCCAGAGGTAAGTCTTCGCCTTGAGCATGATAGCTGCACCCTTGGTGGCGCGACCAGTTTCGGTAGTGGCGTGAACCTGAGGCAAATATTTGGCAGCCTCGTCGGCTTCAGCCACGATGAAGTCTACCATCTGCTGATAGCTTGCACGTGGGAACTTCTCTTCTTTGATGAGTGGATTATAAGTGTGGTCGATGAGGTTACACCACCAAACATTCTCCACAGCATATAATAGTAATAGCCTCGCATGAAGTGCGCCTCACCGATGATACGGTTCTTCTGGTCGCCATTGCTGATATTACCTAAATTTTCCAGCAAGGTGTTGATAGATTGAATCTGAGTGAAGTAGTTGCTCCATACATTGGCAGCCCATTTGGTAATCTCCTGGCTGTTGCCTTTCAGTAAGTCGCCATAGCCGGCATTATAGTAAGAACTCTTACCCACACTAATCTGGTCGCCAAACCAAGGCATATAATATCTTGATTTGCTCTTTACCAGCGAAATGCTGGGAACATAAGTGCTGAAGCCATTGCTCATGCATCTGTACCAAGAGTTCTCGTATTCGTCGAGAAGCTGAGGATTACTCCATACCGACTTCTCGGAAATCTTGTCGAGAGGAGCATCCCTGAACAGGCTGTCGCAACTCGTCAGCACACCGGTGGTGGCTGCGAGTGTAATGATGGTTATGATTCTATTGAATTGTATTTTCATACTTTCTGTGTTCTATATATAATATAATGTGGTCTCGTTAGAAACCTAAGTTGAGAGTTACACCGTAAGAACGCTGGATAGGGTAGCCACGGAGTGACTCAGGGTCCATGCTCTTCAGACTGCTGATGGTGAAGAGGTTGCTTGCCTGCAAAGCGATGCTGAGCGAAGAAAGGCTCATCTTCTTGACGATGCTGCCTGGGAAGTTGTAACCGAGGTTCAGCAACTTGAGGCGCACGAAATTACAGTCCTCAATCCAGAATGTAGACTTCTTGCGGTTGTTGTCGTTGGATGTGGCAATCTTCACGCGTGGATATTTGCCAGAAGGATTGCTCTCTGACCAACTGTCGGTAAGGTGATACTTCTGATACTTAGGCAGGGTACCGTTCTCCAATGTATAGTAGTCGGTAATGTTCTGCTTATATCCTGACTCGCCCTGGAAGATGGCATTGAGGAAGAAACCCTTGTATTGCATTCCGAAACGGAAGCTGAAGTCCATGTCGGGTTGTGAAGAGTTCTTGACGTAAATATAGTCATGAGAGTCGAGAACACCATCCTCGTTCTGGTCGATGTATTTGATGTCACCAGGAGCGATGGTTGCATTACCCTGTCCGTCCTGATCGAGTGGCCAGTTGTCGATTTCTTCCTGACTCTGGAACAGACCTGCTGCCTGATACATCTGCCATACCATGCTGCTGGTTCCCTTACGGCGAAGGTTGGGCAACTGGCTGCTCTCGTCGCCGAAGTCGAGGTATTTGTCGTTGCTCTTTGACAGGTTGATTGACATGTTGTACTTGAACTTGCCGATGGTGTTCTTGTGGCTGATGGTGAAGTCCCAGCCCCATGCCTTCAACTTGCTGAAGTTCTCAGAAGGATAAGCTCCGTCGGTACCTGTCGAAGGAGGGAAGAGATAGTCCGGTGCCGATGTGATCTTGTCGGTCTCGTAACGTACGAAGTAATCGAAAGACACACCGATGCGTCCGTTCCAGAAGCCCATGTCCAAACCGAAGTTATAGTCGTGGGTCTTTCCCCATGACAGATCGGTGTTAGGATAACTCATGAGGGTGAATCCTGGACGGTAAACGCTTGAGGCAGAACCCTTGCTGCCGAAGCTGTAACCATAGTTGGCAGACTCGGTGTAGTTCTTCAGATATGAGTATGCACCCACCAAACCGTCATTACCCAACCATCCAGTAGAGGCTCTCAGCTTGAGGTTGGAGATAACGCCCTGCTTCCAGGCTTTGAAGAATTCCTCATTAGAGACAACCCATGAACCAGAGAATGATGGGAAGAAACCCCATCGGTTGGAGGGTGAGAAGTTGGTAGAACCGTCGACACGGAAACTGAACTCTGCAAAGTACTTGTTGGCGTAGCTGTAGTTGAGACGGCCGATGGTAGAGGCACGCTCGTTGATCGTCTCGTTACCATTGAGCTTTGAGCTCTTGGCCGAACCCATGGTCTCGGGCACGGAAGTCTTGTCGAGGTTTATCCCTGTCATATACTGATTGTTGAGTCGCTGATAGTTCATGACCAGTGTGGCACCTACGGTATGCTTTGCCGCAAAGGTGTTGTTGTAGTTGATACCCGCCTCATAGAGCTGACTCTTATAGAAACGGTCGGTCTGCTCTAAGGTTGTCTTAGCCTTAGGATAAACCGTATTCTGGTCGATGGCAAATTCTTCTGTAGTGGCATCGTAGGTGTAGAGAGTTACAGGTGTGCTGTACTTTTTCTCGATACGATGGTTGTCATCGAAGGTTCCACGTACATAGGCATTCAGACCCTTTACCCAAGGGATGTCCCATCGCAGGTTGACATTCACAGTACCCATTCTTGACAGATCTTTGATGTATCCGCCCAAGCCACGAAGGTTGATGAGTGGGTTGCTGCCATCGATACTTGCCAACTCGCCATTGGTAAACTCGTATACCTGAAGGGGAGAATAGCTATAGGCTGCATCCAGGGTTGTGTAGCTGCTGTTCTTGGAATTTGAGTTGGCGCCCGTATAGTCGACAGACAATACGAGACCCTTGGTGAGGGTGGCATCCAGCTTCATGGAGTAGTTGATACGGTCGCGACCAACACCACTATAGAGACCTTTAGAGTTGGCATAGCCTAACGAGAGATAGTATTTTACGTAAGAGTTGCCGCCACTTGCAGATACAGCATGAGTGGTAGAGTAGCCCGTCTTGTCGAGATAGTCTAAGAGGTTGCTGTCGCCATAGACGTTGGGGTTGGAGTGAGTGCGGATCTCTTCCAACTGCTCCTCTGTATAAGGAGCCAGGGTGCTGGAAGGTGAATTGGCAATAGCCTGGTTGCGAAGCTTGGCAAACTCGTAGGCATCGAGGAACTCAGGCAGTTTGGTAGCTTCCTGGAGGTTGTACTGGCCACGATAGTTGATGCGCAACTTCTGGTTGCCCTCAGCGCGCTTGGTCTGTACGAGAATTACGCCATTGGCAGCACGCGAACCATAAACGGCAGCAGCTGCAGCGTCTTTCAATACGGTGATACTCTCGATGTCATCGGGGTTGAGGTCAGAAAGACGAGTCTCACCATCAGAAGTAGTCGTACCGAATCTTGGCACACCATCGATAACGAGCAAAGGAGCTGAGTTAATACCACGGATATGAAGGGCAGCCTCCTTGGCAGTACTTGGGTCACCCGTAGAAGCCATGACCTGCAGACCAGCCACCTGTCCGGTAAGCGCATTGTCGAGGTTGGCGGTAGGCATCATGAGCAAGTCGTCAGCCTTGATGGTCTCAATAGAACCTGTGATAGATGATTTCTTCTGAAGACCATAACCTATTACGACAAACTCGTCGAGATGCTGGGCGTCTTCTTCCAGTTTCACTTCTATCTGTTTGCCAGACTGAGCGCTTACCTCCTTGGTCTTGTAGCCAAGGAAAGAAATGACCAACTTACCCTGATGGGCAGGGATGGAGAAGTTGCCATCCACATCGGTGCTGGCACCTATCTTGGTGTCTTTCCACCTTACATAGGCACCAGTGACAGGCTCACCAGCCTGGTCGATTACCTTACCTTGACGAAGTCCTGGGCGTTTGCAAATTGACATACCCACATGAAAGTAAGCATGAGTGCCCACTTCATGTAGTAGTGCAGTGTTTTGTTCTCTCTCATAAAAATATTTATTTTCAAATATATAACTTGTTCTGGGGAGTAGAGGAGAAATTGGGGGAGTTAAAGGAGTTAAGAAGTTAAGGAGTTAAGACGTATGTCTTGTTGCTTAAAAACTACGCCAAAAAGACTATTGTCTTAACTCCTTAAACTCCTTTAATTTCTGAACTTGCGTAACTTGAATTACTTATTGTTCAGCAACTTCTCCATGAGAAGAATCTGATAAGAGTAGAAGTCGCGGGTGCTGCCATTAGCGGTAGCACGATAAGCACGATACTTGTTGAGTACACGCTGCAGGCTTCCTGTCATCAGCACCAGTCTCAGCATCGCTGAGCATGCTGCCACCATAATTGATACGTACGAAGCTGTCGGTCATATCGTTGGCATTGCAAATCTGCTGCGACATCTTGAGGTCGTTCTGCCACAACTGGTCGTCGGTGAGACCCTTGGTCTTCTTGCCTGTCTCGGGCTGCAAGCCAGTGCGCTGCATCATCAGATTGATGGCATTAGACTGCAGAGCCTGCTCGGCATAAGAAAGCTTTCCACCTACAGGAGCCTTGAAGATCATGTTGGTCAGGTCGTTCATATACCTTCGATGGTGTAGTTGGCGTTGGCATTTACCATTCCACCTTCCTTGATGCGATAGAGTGCAGTGGGGCTGAACAGCGAAGAGATGGTGCGCTTGCAGATGTTTTTGTTGACATCGAGGCTCAGTTCCATCTTGTTCAGCAGGGCATGAGGTGTGAGCCAACTGTCGAAGCTGCGCATCTGTGCAAGCAGCCATGTGAGGGCTTCCTTCTGACGTGCCTTGTTGATGTAGTTCATGCTCTGAGCCTGACCGTCGCCCTGTCTGATCTCTGTATATTCGATGCCACCGATATAAGATGCCACATGGTTGATATAGCGGGTGTACTGCTTGGTAACCTCACGATAGAGTTTCTCCAAGTCGTCGTATCTCTCGCCCTTCTCCATGGTCCAGTTCTCGAAGTTCTTCATCAGAATCTTCATGTTGCTGATACCATAGTTGCTGGCTTTGATATGGTCGTTTCCAAGGTCCTCGGTCAGGTCGGTTGGGTCTACAGTACCTAAAACCTGCTGAGCGCCAAACTGGAATTTCTTATCGTTGGCTTTTTCGGCAATCCATTTGTTAAGAGTAGCCACTTCCTCCTCAGGAGTATTGGCGCCCTTGATGATTCTGTAACCCCAGTTGATGGCATACTTGTCGTATACACCGATAACAGGAGGAGTAAGACGCACGCCTTTCTCCAAATCGCCAGGCTGGGCGATGTAGTTGTTGCGGGCATAGTCCATGATACTTGGTGTGGTGCCATACTGCTGTGTGAACTTTGGATCTCTCAGCTGCTCAACGTCGAAAGCATAGCTGGCACCCATGTTGTGCATCAGACCCAGGGTATGACCAATCTCGTGGGCTGCTGCATAACGGATAGACTCGCGCATCACATCATCATCGAAGGTGTTCTTGCGAACTCGCTTGTCTACAACTGCAGTCTGGATGAATCGCCAGTTGTGCAACAGGGATACGATGTTGTGATACCAGATGACGTCGGCAGTGAGAATCTCGCCGGTACGAGGGTCTTTATGACTTGGACCCATGGCGTTGGCGGTAGATGTGACTGCATACTTGAAGCAGTTGTAGCGCATATCGTCTGGATCGAAGTTTGGATCGTTCTTGGGATAGTCTTTAGCAATGATGGCATTCTTGAAACCAGCCTGCTCGAAAGCCTGGTTCCAGTCTTCTATACCCGTCTTGATGGTTTCTCTCCACTTCTCAGGGAAGGCAGAGTCGACATAGAACACGATAGGTTTCTGTGGCTCCACCAGTTCGCCGGCAAAGTACTTGTCCATATCTTCGGGCTTGGGTTGCAGGCGCCATCTGTTGATGTAGGTCTTGCTCTCCACCTTGTCCTTGGAAGAACTGTATATGTTCTTGTTGTTATTGAAGAAACCCACTCGGTTGTCCTGGTATCTCATAGGCATAGGATCCTCGGGCAGGACAAAGAGTGAACGGTGAACCTTCACAGAGTAAGGCTTCTTGATCATACCTGTGGTGTTGAACGACAGGGTGCTCTCTATCTCGATGTTCTTAGGGAAAGTCTTCACGAAGTCGATGCTGGAAGCATCGGCAGAGAAAGTTCCTTGATGGCATTGGCATCGCCGAAGAGTTTAGAAAAAACAGAAACCTCTTTCAGTGGAGAGATGTAAGCTTCGTTGGTACCGAAGAAAGAAGTCACGTCAATAACGACATTGCCATTATTGCGAGCCACAATCTTGAAGCCCTTCATGCGGGGATTCAAGAAATTCTTGTCGAAAGAAGCTGCGATAGGGTCGTTCTTGTCAACGACATTGTTACTCTGTATGAGATTGATATATACGTTTCGTTCGTCCTTTGAGAACTGTATGAGCAAAGGAGTGTTGATCATCTGCCCAGCCACAAAATCCTGTGTGTCGCTGGTGGCTGCCATTCTGTTGGCAAGGATATACTGGTGACTGAATGCAGAGTCGGGCAATTCAAAATACAGCTTGCCGCTTTTGCTATTGTAGATGACAGTAAACAAGCCTGTATCTTTCTTTCCGCCCTTGGTGACTTTAGCGTAGTCTGTTTTGGTGGAATCCGACTTAGCAGTCAGCAAGTTAAGGCTCTTTTTCTTGCTCTTGGCTTGGGTGTTCAGTGATGGGGGGGCAAAGCATATACTTACCGCCAATACCAATGTGGATAATCTCATAATAAATGTTTTTTCTTTTCGTTTTATTCTGTACGTTAATTTTTAATGGCGCAAAGTTACGTATAAAAAATGAAAAAACAACCATAATAAAGGAAAAAATATCGATTTGTAGCAGAATTAACAAAAAAAGTAAGCGAATTGATAGGATTTTTTTGATAAACCTTCTCTTATTGCCCTATTTGCGAAAGTTGAGTATATATAATAAGGTATAGGGACGGATAGAGGGATGGAAAAGAGCAGAAAGTGATAAAAAATAATCGAAATTGCATTTTTTATGACAAAAAGTTTGTAGATTGAAAGAAAAAGTGTAAATTTGCAATCGAAACAATAACGAAACAATATTATTCATCAATAATAAGCAAATGACAACATTCGTATCTTCAACAGCATGGTGGTGGCGTATCTCAAGATTGAAACAGTCGTGAGTCGATAAGCCGTGTGTGGATATGAAAATCCTAAGAGAGATAGAAAAGGCCTGCCGTAACTTGCGACAGGTCTTTTTTCTTTAAGGTCTGTTACAGGTAGAAGGAGGGTTTGAACGAAGATAACAACAAAAAATATAGGAGACAAAACTTATGGAAATGAAGGACATTTTGAACAGAATGTTGAATCATGAGGAACTTTCCCGAGAGGAAACCAAGAACATCATCGTTGGCATCACAAAGAGTGAGTTCCCCGAAGAACAGATCACAGCCTTGCTTACAGGCTTGCAGATGCGTGGTGTGACCGTGGACGAGTTGTTGGGCTTTCGTGACGGAATCCTGGCGACAGGAGTTCCTGCCATCCTCGACTGCGACAGATATATAGACGTAGTAGGAACAGGAGGCGACCGTAAGAATACATTCAATATTTCTACCACCTCGTGCTTCGTCATAGCAGGAGCCGGATATAGGGTGGCCAAACATGGAAACTATGCTGCCACATCGGTGAGTGGAGCTTCCAATGTGATTCAGAATCATGGAGTACATTTCACTGACGATCTCGACAAACTCAACCGCTCCATCAATGAGGCAGGTATCGTGTACCTTCATGCACAGTTGTTTGCCAAGGCGATGAAGTTTGTCGGTCCTATTCGCAAGGCCTTGCAGTTTCCTACCGTCTTCAATCTCTTAGGTCCTTTGGTCAACCCCAGCCAGCCTTCGTGTCAGTTGCTCGGAGTTGCCAATCTCGACCAGATGCGCCTCTATAACCAGGTATATCAGAAGATCGGCATCGACTATGGCATCGTCAACAGTATAGATGGATATGATGAGATTTCGCTGACCAGTGACTTCAAGGTAACAACCAACGACTATGAGCGCATCTTCAAACCTCAAGACTTAGGTTTCGAGACAGCCAAACCGGAAGAGGTTAGAGGTGGAGCTACCGAAGAGGAGGCAAAGGACATCTTTGATGCCGTACTTGAAAACCGAGCACTTCCTGCCCAGAAGAATATCGTTTTGGCAAATGCAGCCTTTGGTATTCAGGTGATGGAGAAGGGCAAGAAGAGCATTGAGGAGTGTGTGGAAATAGCACGCGAGAGTATAGACTCGGGCAAGGCACTTGCCACCTTCAAGAAATTTGTGGAACTGAATAGTTAAAGGTAAAAAGGTAAAAAAGTAAAAAGGTAAAAAAGTAAAAAGGTAGAACATGGCTGATATATTAGAAGAAATCGTAGCTCATAAGCGAATAGAGATGGAGCAGCGCAAGCGCTTCATATCTCCACGCCAGATGGTAACGCTGACCGACAGGAAGATAAAGGCTGACGAGGGACTTACCCCAGGAGGCAGCATGCGTGACGCCTTGATGTCATCATCCACAGGTATTATTGCCGAGTTCAAGCGCAAGTCGCCCAGCAAGGGATGGATCAAGAAAGAAGGCAAGGCGAGCGTTATTCCTTTGGGCTATCAGCAGAATGGAGCTTCGGCATTGAGTATTCTTACCGATATCGACTATTTCGGAGGCTACGACGAGTATATACAGGAGGCCCGCCATGTGGGTGTTACCTTACCTATATTATATAAGAACTTCGTCGTAGAGGAATATCAGCTTTTGCAAGCCCGCTATTGTGGTGCTTCGGCTGTGCTTCTGATTGCTGCCTGTCTGACAAAGCAGGAATGTAAAGATCTTCTGAATATGGCGCATCAGTTGGGACTGGAAGTCTTGTTGGAGATGCATAACGCCAGGACTTCGAATATGCTGAGTTGGCCCCCGATATGTATGGCATCAACAACCGCAATCTCGGAACTTTCGTTACGGATGTGGAGAACAGTTTCCGCCTGGCAGAACAGTTGCCCAAGGATGTATGCAGAGTGAGCGAAAGCGGTATCTCCAATCCGGAAGTTGTCAGAAGACTTCGTGAGGAAGGCGGTTTCAGAGGCTTCCTGATGGGAGAGCAGTTTATGAAACAGGCCGACCCGGGCATAGCCCTGAATGAGTTTATAGCCAATTTGTAATTTTAAAAGTAGAACCGTCTTTAAAGCATCATGATTATAAAGGTATGTGGCATGCGCGATGCCGACAACATTCGCGATATTTCTGCACTGGGAGTCGACATGATAGGACTGATTTTCTATCCTCCGTCACCCCGATATGTGCAGCAGTTCAGCAGTGGGGCTGGTATTATTCCCGACTATGCACCCGACATGGGAAAGACACCACTCAGGTGGGTGTCTTTGTAGACGATATGCCTCAGAATATAGTGACAAGAGTCTATAATTACAAACTCGACTATATTCAGTTGCACGGCAACGAACCACGCGAGACATTGGAGAACCTGCGTGCCACTATCGACCCCGATATCAAACCCAAAATCAAGATCATCAAGGCCATCAGTGTAAGTTCGGCCGAAGACATAAAAAAATATAAGGAATATGTAGGAGCTGCCGACCTCTTCCTCTTCGACACCAAATGTAAGACTGTGGGTGGAAGTGGTGAGCAGTTTGATTGGCAAGTCCTGCAGGCTTATGATGGCGATGTGCCATTCCTACTGAGTGGCGGCATCGGACCCGATGATGCAGAGCGTATCAAGAACTTTCATCATTCCAAGTGCATAGGCATCGACCTCAACTCGAAGTTCGAGATTGAGCCAGCACTCAAAGATGTAGAGAAACTCAAGCAATTCCTTGTAAAGGTAAAAAAGTAAAAAGGTAAAAAAGTAAAAAGAACCCTCTTGCTTTAGAAAGGTAAAAAGGTAAAAAAGTAAAAAGAACCCTCTTGCTTTAGAAAGGTAAAAAGGTAAAAAAGTAAAAAGAACCCTCTTGCTTTAGAAAAGGTAAAAAAGTAAAAAGGTAAAAAAGTAAAAAAACAAACAATGAACAAGATAAATCAACTATTTGAAAGTCGTAAAGACCGCAAGCTGCTGAGCTTGTATTTCTGTGCCGGTTGTCCCACTCTCGAAGGCACGGGCGATGTCATCAAGGCAATGGAACGTCATGGCATCGATATGATAGAGGTGGGCATACCTTTCAGTGACCCTTTGGCCGACGGACCAGTCATTCAGAGTGCCGGAACGCGCTCTTAAGAACGGTATGACCGTGAAGACTCTCTTCGGACAACTGAAAGCCATCAAGGGCGAAGTAAGCCTTCCTCTTGTGCTGATGGGCTATCTCAACCCAATCATGCACTTTGGCATCGAGGCTTTTTTCAAAGAATGTGTTGAGGCTGGAGTGAGTGGAACCATTATTCCAGACCTGCCTTTCGACGACTATCTCAAGGTGGTGAAACCTATAGCCGACAAGTATGACATTCGTGTCATCATGATGATAACTCCAGAAACCAGCGAGGAGCGAATCCGCTTTATCGACGAGCATACCGACGGTTTTATCTATATGGTCAGTTCGGCAAGTATCACTGGCGCTCAAAGCAGTTTCGGAGATGCCAAGCTCGCTTACTTCAACCATATCAACGGCATGAAACTTCGCAATCCCCGAATGATAGGTTTCGGTATCAGCAACAAGCAGACTCTCACCAGTGCCCAGGACAATGCTGCGGGAGCCATCATTGGAAGCAAGTTTGTTACCTTGCTCAATGAGACACTCGATCCAGACAAGGCTCTCGATGAACTCTTTGAGGCACTGAAAAAATAAGAGAAGAGTGAAAAACGAAGGGTGAAGAATTCATCTGTTTCGTTTGTGGCACAAGGGCGAAAGTCTAATTTAATATTTAACATTTAACATTTAACTCACGATGTATCAAGTTGACGATAAAGGATTTTTTGGAAAATTCGGTGGCGCATACGTGCCAGAGATATTATATAAATGTGTGACAGAACTGCAGCAGGCCTACAAGCCTATCATTGAGAGCGAGGAGTTCAAGAAAGAATATCATCAGTTGCTCAGAGACTATGTAGGCCGTCCTTCACCTCTCTATTATGCCAAACGCATGAGCGAGAAATATGGTTGCCAGCTCTATCTGAAGCGTGAGGACCTGAACCATACAGGAGCACACAAGATCAACAATACCATCGGCCAGATTCTGATGGCAAAGAAGATGGGCAAGACCCGTATTATCGCCGAGACAGGAGCCGGTCAGCATGGTGTGGCAACAGCACCGTCTGTGCCTTGATGGATATGAAGTGCGAAATCTTTATGGGTGCTACAGATGTGGAGCGTCAGCACACCAATGTGGAGCGTATGAAGATGTTGGGTGCCAAGGTGAATCCTGTGCGCACGGGCAACATGACCTTGAGTGATGCCTGTTCGGAGGCTATACGTGACTGGTGCTGTCATCCACAAGATACTTCTATATCGTAGGTAGCACCATGGGTCCTCATCCTTATCCAGACATTGTGGCAAAGATGCAGAGTGTCATCTCCGAGGAACTGAAATGGCAGTTGCAGGAAAAGGTGGGTCGCGATTATCCCGATTACCTCATCGCCTGTGTGGGCGGAGGCAGCAATGCGGCAGGTACCATTTATCATTATATTGATGATGAGCGCGTTCAGATTTATCTTGCCGAGGCAGCAGGACATGGAATCGATACCAACTATACAGCAGCCACCATGCATTGTGGAACAGAAGGTATTATCCATGGAGCGAGAACACTCGTGATGCAGACCGAGGACGGACAGATAGAGGAAGCTTTTACCATCAGCGCAGGTCTTGACTATCCAGGTATCGGACCCATGCATGCCGACTTGGCAACACGTGGCCGCAGTCATGTGCTTGCCATCAAGGACGACGAGGCTATCTATGCCGGTTATGAGTTGACACGTATGGAGGGAATCATCCAGCCATAGAGAGTGCTCATGCTGTGGCAGCGCTGAAGAAAATGAAGTTCAAGAAAGACGATGTCGTTGTCCTGACAGTGAGCGGTCGAGGTGACAAGGATGTTGAAACTTATTTGTCTCATAAAGAAATGGCAGGAGAATATGGCAACTTTTAATTATACGACCCAAACACGTAAGATTCTTGCTGACCTCTATACACCGGTGGGAGTCTATATGCGATTACGAGATATTTATCCACAGTCGGCGTTGATGGAGAGTTCCGACTATCATGGTACAGAGAACTCGCGTTCCTTCATCGGTGTGCACCCCATAGCAAGCATCGCCGTAGGACATGGAGTGGTGACAGCCACCTATCCCGACGGAAGAGTGGAGGAAAAAGAGTTGCCCGCCTTCGGTGAGGGCAAAGGAGAAAAATGCAAACTCGCCATCTCGAAAGCCTTCAATGACTTTATCCAGGCTTTCCATGTAGAGGGGGAGGGCAGTGAGTGCTGCGGTCTGTATGGTTTCACAACCTTTAATGCCGTGCGCTACTTCGAGAACATTCCCGTGAAGGATACGACGATGGAGAAGAACGATGCACCTGATATATATTATATTATGTATAAGAATATCATCGTCTTCGACCATTTCAACAACACCATGCAACTCATCACCCTCGGTGAGGAGGCAGCGCTCGATGCGCTCATGAAAGCCATCAACAAGGCCAATGTGAAACCTTACGATTTCCATCCTGTAGGCGAGACTACTTCCACCCTTACCGATGAGGAGCATAAGGCCAATATCCGCCGTTGCATACACCATTGTCTGAGAGGCGATGTGTTCCAGATTGTGGTAAGCCGCAGGTTTGTGCAGAAATATGAGGGCGATGACTTCAAACTCTATCGAGCCCTTCGCAGCATCAATCCGTCACCTTATCTTTTCTACTTCGACTTTGGCGGTTTCCGCATCTTCGGCTCATCGCCCGAGACCCACAACCGCATTGTCGGTGACAATGCTTTCATCGACCCAATAGCAGGAACCACCAAGCGTACAGGCAACATGGAGCAAGACCGCAAGGCAGCAGAGTTCTTGCGCAACGATCCCAAGGAAAATGCCGAGCATGTGATGTTGGTGGACTTGGCACGCAACGACTTGAGCCGTAACAGTCATGGAGTAAAGGTTGATTTCTATAAGGACATGCAGTTCTACAGCCATGTGATTCATTTGGTGAGCAGAGCGAGCGGCACGCTTGATGAGCTGGGCGATCATATCAAGGCATTTATCGATACCTTCCCGGCAGGAACATTGAGTGGTGCGCCCAAGGTGAGAGCCATGCAGATTATCTCAGAGCTGGAGCCGCACAACCGAGGTGCCTATGGCGGTTGCATCGGTTTCATCGGACTCAATGGCGACTTGAACCAGGCTATTGTCATCAGAACCTTTATCAGCCGTAACGGTGAACTGTGGTTCCAGGCAGGAAGTGGTGTCGTGGCAAAGAGCAACGACCAGTATGAGTTGGAAGAATGCAACAACAAACTGGGAGCCTTGACCAAGGCAATTCATATTGCAGAAGAGCTATAGAATCACACTACACATTAAACATTATAAAGATGAAAATAGTAATCATAGATAATTATGACTCCTTTACCTACAATCTTGCCCATCTGGTAAAGGAATTGGGAGCCGATGTAACCGTTTACCGCAACGACCAGTTTCAGTTGCGTGAACTCGACCGGTTCGACAAGATCATATTGAGTCCTGGCCCTGGCATTCCTTCAGAGGCAGGCCTGCTGATGGATGTCATCAAGACTTATGCAGGCAGAAAGTCCATGTTGGGAGTATGCTTAGGGCATCAGGCTATAGGCGAGGCTTTTGGTGCCAAACTCACCAATCTGTCGGAGGTTTATCATGGTGTGGCAACACCTTGCACCCAGTTTGGCAACGACCCTATCTTTGCCGGTATGGAGAAGCGTATAGAGATAGGGCGTTATCACTCGTGGGTGGTTGACCGTAGCGGTTTCCCCGATTGTCTGGATGTCACAGCCGTGAGCGATGATGCTGTATCATGGGATTATGCCACAAGAACTACGACATTCATGGCATCCAGTTCCATCCCGAGAGTGTATTGACACCCCAGGGAAAAACAATCGTCAAGAACTGGTTGGAGATGTAAATGCTTAGTGGAATTCTGAAGTTTTACGCGTAGGTGCCATTGATTGCAATCAACAGTCCCAAGAAGTTTCGGAAGTAGAAATATTTTCTAATCAAGACCTTCTCCAATTCTCCAAATGCTTATTGATTGCAATCAACGCTTGCTTTTTTGCTGATATTGACATTTTTGCAGATGGTGTTTTCTATTATATCTGCAGAAAATGCCATTTTCTTGTCGGTACAGGATATGTTTTCGAAGGTGAAGTGGGAGAGGCGATACTTGTCGCTTGTGCCCACATCGAAGAAGTTGTCGCAGTTCATGCGGATGTTCTTCATCGTGATGTTGTTGCACTGGCTCAGAGGCATGTCCTCTCTGTCGCCAGGCTTGAAGAACTGAGTCCATGGACGAATGGTAAGGAAACTTCCTGTGGTTCCGCTGATATTGTCGACTGTGACATACTCGTAATGTTGCGGTGTGTCGGGACGCAGTTTGAGCCATAACACGCGCTTGGCATTCTTTACGGTGATGTCGCGAAGCACGATGTTGCGGTCGTTCACGCTCTCGCTTCCTAAAGTGAGGCATCCATGAACCTTGCCGTAGTTGCAACGTTGTATCAAGACATTGTATACCGGTCCGTTCTCGGGTGACTGGTCTGCCCATGTGCCTTTTCCTCCCTTGATGGCAATAGCATCATCGTTGACACTCATGTAGCAGCCTTCCACCAGCACATCATGACAAACATCTATATCAATGGCATCGCTGCTGGGAGCCCTTAATCCCTGAGTAGGAGCGAAGATGTAGCAGTCGAGAAACCGCACATGGTCGCAGCGATAGATGTGATTGGTCCAGAAAGCGCTGTTCTGTAAATGCACGTCCTGAAGAGTCACGTTCGAGGAATTGCTGATGTATACGAGTCTTGGACGCTGTGCATCCTTGTTGGTGCAGCGGCTATTCCACTGACGTCGAATCCAGAACTCTTCCCAATAATGTTTGCCATTTCCGTCGATGGTTCCCTTTCCGGCAATGGTGAAGCCATCGCAGTGGTCGGCATTGATGAAGGCGGAGAAGTATTTGCAGGTCTCACCTTCGATGCGTGTCGTGAGTATGGGGAAGTTGACGATGCGGTCGCTTGCCTTCAACTTGCCTCCTTCGGATAGGAGCAGATGAGTCTTGGGACGGAAGAAGAGGGCGCCACTGAGGAAAGTGCCTTCCGGAATGACGACGACGCCTCCTCCATTCTTTGAGGCGAGGTCGATGACTCCCTGTATGGCGCTGGTCTGCAACAAAGTACTGTCATTCTTAACTCCGTAATCGGTGATGACATACTGTTTGCCCAAGGTGTCTGTATTCACTTTTTGGGCCTGCAGGAACCAAGTGTCCATCTTCGTGCCGTCGGGCCAGAGCTCAGTCTTAGCCTTCCTTGCCTTCTTCTGCTTCTTGGAAGTATTGGCGCTCAGTGGCATGAGCGCCACCAAGCAAGCCAATACATATAGATATACTCTCATGTATTTTACCTTTTTACTTTTTTACCTTTAAAAGTTTGTAGTATTCAGCAGCACCCAACAGGAGGCATCCTGTGCCGTAGTCCTCGAAATCGGGAACAGACGTATAGGTGACAGGCTGTCCAGCCGATGGTCCTTGCCAGTGCCCTGGTTGTAACCGATGAAACCATCTTCATGAACCGATGCAGCCAGCGCCTTCCATGCCTTGTCCATAGCTTTCTGATAAGTGGCAGCAGGCAGAATGCCCTGTCTCACGCCCCATGCCATGCCGTAGAGGAAGAGACCTGTACCCGTCATTTCAGGACCGCCATAGTTGGCAGGGCAAACGAGGCTTACATTCCAGTATCCATCCTCGCGCTGGCATTTCAGCAGAGCTTTGCTCATGTTGATGAAGTCTTTCTTCAGATATTGGTAGTTCTTGTCGTTGGCAGGCAATGTCTCCATCACGCGAACCAAGGCTGCGTAAACCCAGCCATTGCCACGGCTCCAGTAACAGTTGCTGCCGTCTTTCTCCTTGTAGGGAGGAACGTAGTCCTTGTCTCTCCACCACAAACCTTCCTTCTCGTTGAACAGTCCGCCTGCCAGTGTGTCGCGTGTCCACTTGTAGGAGTTCATGGCATAGTCGAGATACTTTTTCTCGCCGCTGACTTTTGCATATTTTGCATATATAGGCATAGCCATCTGTATGGCGTCGATCCATGTCCAGTAAGAAACACGGTTGGATGCAATCTGATGGTCGAGGTTTGCCTTCACATGACTTAAGTCTTTCTTTCCTCCGCTCTGTACGTAGCGGTCGATGTAAACCTGCATGCAGCACTGGTTGTCGGCATTGTCGTTGGTCTCTCCGCTGCGAGCCTGCCACTTGTGATAGTCAGCCCAGCGATCTGTATAGTAGAGATATTTCTGCTGAGGGTCAATCTCGTAGAGTGCCATGAGTCCCTCGTAGTACACGGCGCGTGTCCACAGGTTGCTGGTACGTACTCGTTTGACAAAGGTATCGAGTGTAGGGTCGCTGTACTTTGCCATGAAATAGTTGTTGGTGCGATGAGCCACCTCCATGATTTCCTTTTGCAGGTTTGTTACGTTTCTATGAACTTTCTGGGCTGAGGCAAAGCTCATACCCATGAGTACACAGAGTGATGTTAAGATCAGTTTTTTCATTTGTTGAGTTGTTTATTTGTTTTGTTGTTTATTCAGTTTATGTCTGTTTTTACTTCCACCAGCTTGACGGTGCTGTTGAGTCCGCTTGGCACAGGTTCCCACTTGTCGTAGGTGGTTTTCTTGTAATTGATGTCTACGACGTTGATTTCCTTCATCTTGCGCCATTTCACACCTTCGCGGTCGAGTGCAGCAATGCGGTTGGCAGGCAGGTTGGTCACTTCTATGCGGATGGTGTTCTTGCCCTTCGACAGTGCATCCTTGCAGTGGAGAATGTAAGGCACAGCCCAGGCGCAGCCTGTGTAATGGCCGTTGATGTAGACGCGGGCACTTTCGCGCACGTCGCCTAAGTCGATGCTCCATTGTTTCTTGGCTTGCTCTCTCGACAGCTTGAACGTTGTCTCGTAGACACCAGTTCCCATCGTCACCTGGGCCTTGTCGCTGAGGCTCTCCCATGTCTTGAGACCCTGCAGGCTGAAGGTTTCCTCTACCTTGGGTGCTTCCTCAGTGAAGGAGAGCTTCCAGGTGTTGGCGGTGAGGTCGATGCTTTCACCCTTGTCTATGGTTTGAGGTTCGGTCTTTGCCAGGCGCAGTTTCTTGTCTTGCAACCAGGGTGCCGACTCTTTCTGTGCACTGAGGAGGATTCTGCTTTCGCCACTTTTGAGGTTGATATCCAGTTCTCCGCGTTCGTTTATCACAGCAGCATGGTAAGATCCGTTCATAGGATTGTACCACAGCGCAGCGTTCTCTCCTGTAGCAATAGGCACTTGGGCCTTGATATCGTGGTCGGTGAGGTTGGCGATGAAGTAGTGATGACCGTACTTGTTGTTGCGTCGTATCAGCTTCAGTCCATATAGTTTTCTCATCATTTCAGGGTTGGCAGCCTTTGCCATCGCCTCAGTGTTGTCGCCCTTGATAATCTTGGCTCCTTGCGCCTTCAACTGCGAGATGTGCTGTATCACGTCGCTTGGCATGATGTTGTTGCCGGGAATGACCAGCGCCTTATATCGTGTTCCGGCAGCCGTCTCTATCATGCCGTTCTTATAAGTACACGAGCGCAGGTATTGGTCGCTGATGTAGTCGCAGTCGAATCCGGCCTTGTCGATATCGAGGATGCACTTGATAAACTCGGGAGCCTTCTTCGCCATGCTGTGAATGTCGAACATCATGAGCCATTTCTTGGTATTGGTGCGCCACATGTCTCTTACGGGCAGATACACCAAGAAGTCGTTGTCGGGCTGTCCCCATTGCAGATAGGTTTGACAGTGGGTGATGTATTTCATCAGTTTGGGCGCATCGCGCCAGATGCTGTTGGTGGGGCTCATGTCGATGGAAGCATAGAATTTCCATCCTGGCCATGGATCGTTCTTTGGCGAATAGGCTGTGCCGTGGAAGAACATGTGGTTGACGCCGGCACAGAACATCAGGTCCATATCGGGTTTCATCTGGCTCAGTGACGTGCGGAAATGCTCGGTGAGCCAGGTGAAAGTCTCGCTTGATGTATATTTCTTGCCCGTGATGTGGGCAGCCGAAGGAGCATATTTCAGCATGCTCAGGTCGCTGAAGTTGGGACGAGTCTTCCCCGGATCCTTGCGCAGGCCCTTGATGCCGAAGTCTGTCAGTCCGAAGCCTTCTATCTCTGGAATGTCGACAGCAGCATAGCAGTCAATGAGGTTGGCGGGTGAGCCGTGCGCCTGGTTGCGTGTGATGGCTCCGTGCTTGTGTGCCCATGCAGTCCATTGTTTGGTGAAATTGTGCAGCAGCATCTCTCCCAGGGTCTCGCGATAATCGCTCACAACGATTGCGTCGCCATCCAGGAACTCGGGGAACTTGTCCTGCAATTTGTAGCCGTGCATATTTTCAAACTCAGTCAGCAGGGTAGGAGTCCAGTTGGCGCCATACACCTCGTAGCTGTCGTTAAAGAAAGTATGTGGAAAAGGTGTTCCCGAAGCCGTAAAGGCGCTGTCGATGTGTGCCAGATAATGGGCTACGGCAGTAGAGTCGAAGTGGTCGATGACGTAGCCTTCGCCTCCAGGTGCAGCACGCTTCACCATCTGTCGGGTGCGGCTCTCGTAGAGTGCGATGACGCGTTTCTTCTTGGTGGCTCCTGCCACAGGATAAGCTTGATGACTTTCAGTTTGGCGAAGTTGCGCTCTTTCTCGGGCAGGGTGAAGTTGATGTCCATGAGTTTCTTCTTGACATCTACAATGGTGTCGACGAAAACAGCCTTGCAGGCAGCCTCGCTCAGTGGAACCCAAGGTCCGCCGAAAGGCCATCCTGTTCCGGTAGCCATATCGGTCTCAATGCCCAATTCCTTGTCTTTCTTTTCCACGAATCTGAGCATTTCCATCCATTTAGGCGAGAGGTAAGGTATGTCGTTCTTGTCGTTTCCCTGTACGCCATAGAGTGGAGTTATCTCCACTGCGCCTATGCCAGCCTTGGCATATTGGTCGAGATTCCATCCCAAGTTCTCCTTGTCGACGGCCGATCCCATCCACCACCATCTTATACCAGGTTTGGCTTCCTGTGTGGGGGAAGGCAAGAACTGAGCCTGTGCGCTGACTGCTGTGAGCAGTGCGCAGGTGAGGCATGTTGCAATAAGTCTTTTGCGTTGTTGTCTGATCATATCGATTATAATAGCCTTTAAGTTTTTATTTCTTCTGCAAAGATAGGTATAATTGTTCAATAAAGCATAAGAAATCGTCCATAAAGATGTAAAACCGTACAAAAGCGAGGGGTGTATGATTGTGCTGTCGGAAATTTTGTTTATCTTTGTACACACCTGCTTGGGATGCCTATATTAATAGGTACGCGAGACACAGGCAAGCCATGCGGCTTGGACGAGACAGAAATCGTAAATCCAACAGAAAAGAGACTTAACCAAGGCTTGAATAAAATATAAAACTTGAATAATAAGAAACCATCAACCAACATGAAACAAACTAAATTAAAAACTATCGCAGTCGTATCGGCTTGTATGATGGGAATGTTGTCCTCGTCAGCGCAAGGAGTGATGCAGCGTACTGCCAACTACCACCCCGACGGTAGAGGTTTTAGCTGTGTGAATGGCAACAATCGTTATACACGCGCCCTCTATGGCAGTGTGGATGAATGGCGACTGGAAACCAGCGACCGTCCTATATTCGCTATCTTTAAGAAGAACAATCATCGCAACATCCGTTTCGTGATAAAATGCAACGGTCAGGCTTTTCAGCTCGACTCGGTAGAGTACTGCAAGGCAAGATATGAGGCTGGAAAGCGTGAGTATCTGATGAAGGACAAGCGATGGGGTAGCGGTGTGCTGAAGCTCTCGGTGTTGGCTTATCCGCAGACGGAAGGTGCTGTCTGGAAATTCGCTGCCGAGAATTTTGGCAAGGCGAAAATAGAGATTGTGGGTATGATATGCGAAACCAGGGTGAGCAAGTTTAAGAGAGCCGGCGACATCGGCAAGTTCGACGGTCCTGAGGCCTTCGATGCGCCTGCCCAGCCCAAGATGCTCTCTACAGTTGCAGGCATTATGCCTCAGAAGGGCGCTGCTGAACTGTATTTCTCGGTCGACAACACCGTCTTGTCGACAGGCAAGAACTCAGAGATGTGCAAGCGTTATCAGGCAGCAGAGCAGTGGCGTTCCGACTTGGCTTCTTCCGTCATCTTCAATACTCCCGATGCTTATCTGAATCCTGTAGGCGGAACCATGGTCATGGCTGCAGACGGAGCTGGAACGGGCAAGTGTGGACGCATGGCGCTGTGGCTGGAGAATGCCTCTGCCAGGCTGGCGTGCAGTATATGGGCGATTTCTTGGGTATGTTCGACCGCCAGCGCATTCATTTCGACGCCTATGCCAAGAGTCAGGTGACCGACATCCCTGTGACCCGTCCTCATGTGATGGACAAGGAGCACAATCTCTCGCGTGGCGCCTACGAATGGGGCACGCCGATGTACAGCAATGGCTACATCTGCCGCAATCCTGAGAACAACAAGCAGTTCCACCATTACGACATGAACCTGGTGTATATCGACGAGCTGCTCTGGCATTTCCAGTTTGATGCCGATACAGCCTATATGCGCAAGATGTGGCCTGTCATCAAGAGTCATCTCGCCTGGGAGAAGAACACCTGGGATCCCGACAACGACGGACTCTACGATGCCTATTGCTGTATCTGGGCAAGCGATGCGCTGCAATACAACAGCGGTGGCGTAACCCATTCGTCGGCCTATAACTACCGTGCCAACCTCTTGGCTGCCCGCATGGCAGAGATGATAGGCGAGAATCCAGCGCCTTATCGTGAGGAAGCCGACAGGATACTGAAAGCCATGAACAGCCGACTGTGGCTTAAAAATTTCGGCCACTGGGCTGAATATCAGGACTTCATGGGACTGAAGCGAGTTCATAAGGACGCAGCGCTGTGGAGCATCTACACACCGATAGACTGTGGCGCAGGAACTGGCGAACAGAACTATCTGGCAACGAAGTATGTGGACAGGCACATCCCGCGCGTACCTTATATATATGATGGACAGGAATATCAGACGGTGAGTACATCCGACTGGTCGCCTTACGAATGGAGTATCAACAATGTGGCGATGGCAGAGGTGATGCATACCGTGCTGGCTTATTATCAGGCAGGAAGAGCGGAGGAGGCTTACCGACTGCTGAAAGCCAATGTGCTCGACTTCATGTATCTTGGCAGCAGTCCGGGCAACTTCGGACAGTTGTCGACGATGGACCGTGCCACAGGCGAGGGCTATCGCGATTTCTCTGATGTGACGGGCATCTCGTCGCGTGCGTTTATCGAAGGCCTTTATGGCATCACGCCCAATGCTTTAGAGGGCAAGTGCATCATTCGTCCTGGTTTCCCCGCAGCATGGGACAGCGCGTCGGTGCATACGCCTTATTTGGACTACTCGTTCAGAAGAGTGGGCGACAAGGACATCTTCGACATAGAGCAGAACTTTGCCCGTCCGCTGCAGATTGTGATACGTCAGAATATGGGTGGAGGAAAATATAAAGACACCGAACTGACAGCCGACAAGCGCCAGCACGTGGAACTGGCAACCATCAAGCCCGTAGACAATGATGAGGTTGAGGTAAAGAAGACTTACACATTGGCTGATGCCGTTGCGGAACAGACTGCCGACCGATGGGGAACGATGACAGGTGTGGGCAATGACTTCGACCAGTTGAACGACGGAAAGCGAAGAATGGTGAATATGGATGCTGCCTTCAATTCGGAAGTGAGCGACATCTTCAAGAACCAATACCTCACACCCCGCTCGCCTTACACCACACTCTGTGTGCCTACGCAGGGAATGGGCGACTGGTGTTCAACGAAGAAACTCGCCAAGATAGATGACTCCAAGTTGCGCAGCATGGTGAAGGACGGATCTTTCGAGACCTTGCCAGGCTTGTCGTTCCGCACACCTGCCGAGGGCAAGAATATTGCCTATACCAGTTTGTGGGACAATTATCCCGACAGCATCACCATTCCTTTGTCGGGCAAGGCTTCGCATGCCTATCTGCTGATGGCTGGCTCTACCAACCCATGCAGTTTGCTATAGAGAATGCCGTGGTGAGAGTGGAATATACCGATGGTACGACAGACGAGCTGATGCTTGTTCCACCCGTCAACTGGTGTCCTATCGAGCAAGACTTCGTGGAGAACGCTGTGGCTTTTGCCATGCCTGCCGTTCGTCCTTACCGTATAGGTCTGAATACAGGTATTGTGAGCCGTCATCTTTTCCGCGACTCTCACTATCAGGAGGTAGCCACTGCCGGCGATCTTCCTGATATGAAGTTGGCGATGTGTGCCCTGCCTGGTGGCGCTGCACGATGCTCGACATGCCTCTCAACGCCAAGAAGAAACTCCGTTCGCTGACTCTCCGCGCCTTGAGCAACGAGGTGGTTGTTGGACTGATGGGAGTTACGCTGCAGAAGTAAAAAACAGCTTTCGCAAATGGGGAAGTTAAGTTAAATAAGTTAGAAGTTAAAGCCATATGCTTTATGGCTAAGTATTCAATCAAAAAAGGCTGTGTCTTTGGGAAGAATCCCTTTGACACAGCCTTTCGTTTTTGTATGTAGTATTGAAGTAGAAGATTACTTAACCATGATCTTCTTGATAGAACCGTCGCTCATCTTCACGATGTTGAGTCCCTTGTTGAGCTGGGCGTTGCGAACACCGTTCACGCTGAAAATAGCTTCAGTCTTGGCTGATGAGTTGGCATTGATTTTGTCGATACCGGTTGGAGTGCTGTTGAGGTAAGTCTTGATTTCCTCGATAATGTTCTGCAATGTGGTCTTGTTTGCAGAATATGTGTCGTAATTGGCAGCAGCTGTAGAGGTGAGGACTTCTTTCAGCTGGCTGAGCAAACTTGTAGAAATTTTCTCGTTGCTTGTCAATTCACTTGCCTCTTTGTAGAGTGCAGAATATGTGCTGTAAGCCTCTTTCTGTTCAGGAGAGATAAAGAGGAAGTCGTTGTATTCGCTCTGTTTTTTTGCTGTTGTGTATTTGTTGTTATCAACGTTGAAATAGCGGGTAGCCAAACCGTCCGTCTTAGATAACTTATATGAAAATCCTCTATTTTCTGTGTTTCCAGCTATAATATTGTATGTAGTGGCATCGTTTTTGCCTATTTCTTTATGCCATGTTGCTCCCCAATTCAAATCACTCCACATCTTTATGTGGTAATCCCCACAGCTGAACTGGTTGTTAGAAAGTGTCCAGAGTGCAGCGTTGTCGATATTTTTTTCAGAGGGAGTGTCGTCGGTTGTTACGAAAATGCCAGCGCCAACATTATATACATAAACTTGCTGTTCTTCACCTGTTACCTCTTCGCCTCTCCACCAGCTGTTGGCTTCTGCTGGAGCATAGGTAGTGTTGTCTGCTTCTTGAGCATTTGCTGTAGTCAAAGCGCTTGCTGTCATTACAGCTGCGAGCATGATGCTTTTGGCGTATTTAGCCACTGTGTAAATCTTTTTCATTTTTACTTATTCTTATGTGATTTTTAATTAAATGCGATTCTTAACTTGAAATGATGTTCAATACAATCGTAAGAGAGTGCCGGACGACTGTGATGTGTCATGTTATCTTGTTTACAATCCTGTCCGCACCTTTGTTTTGGGTGTGCAAAGGTACGAAAAAACTATAAGAACGAGCGAGGTTTTGAGAAAAAAGTGCGGAATAAGAGGAAAAATTGATTTTCGTCATGTAAAAAGTGCTTGAAATGTAGATTTCTGTCACGATTATGCAGCAGTTCTTTTTAAAAACAATGCTTCATTTTCTTTAAAACAATGTAGCAGTTCTATCAAAAACAATGCAGTATTTGTCACGAAATACATCTGTGATAAAAACGAGAATGCCCCCGAAATTACTTCGGAGGCATACTGTATATTCCTGGAACGATAAACAAAAAAAAGTCCAGGATTTTTGTAAAGATGATGACAAATTACAAATCCCAACCCACAGCGCTTGCGCCGAGAACAGCTGCAGAGCTGCCATCGAGAGTTGACACAAGGAACTTAGCCTTGCCCTTGAAGATAGGCAATACGGTATTATCGTATGACTCCTTGAGAGGTTTCATCAAGAGATCGCCAGCCTTGGTAAGACCGCCGAAGAAGACGAAAGCCTCAGGTGAAGCGAATGCTGCGAAGTCGGCACAAGCCTCACCGAGCATCTTGCCAGTGAAGTCGTACACGCGCTTAGCCAAGCGTCGCCCTTGCCGGCAGCAATACTTACCTCGTAAGAGTGATGTCCTCTGGCTTGATTTCGCGGAGCATGAAGGCTCATCGCTGTTCTCGAGGAATTCGCGTGCAGTACGAGCCACACCTGTTGCAGAGCAGTAAGCTTCCAGACAGCCAGTTCTGCCGCAGCCGCATGTACGGCCTTCCTTGCCACGAACCATAACCACATGGCCCAGCTCGCCTGCGAAACCATCGCAGCCATAAACCATCTTTCCATCAATCACGATGCCTGAGCCTACGCCAGTACCCAAAGTGATGTCGATGAAGTTCTTCAGTCCACGTGCTGCGCCATAAGTCATTTCGCCCAGTGCTGCCGCATTGGCATCATTGGTAAGCGCTACTGGGAGTCCGCCAAGAGCCTTGCTGAAGAGGTCTGCCAAAGGAACTACACAAGTGTGAGCCCAGGGCAGGTTGGGAGCGTACTCGATAGTACCCTTATAGAAGTTGCCATTAGGTGCTCCGATACCCATAGCCTTGATTTTCTCAATACCACCAACGGTTTCAATAATAGGTTGTAGTGCTTCGACAGCTGCCTTTACGTAATCATTCACGTTGTCATAGCCACCGGTCTTGATGGCTGTAGTAGCCTTGATTTCACCACGTGCGTCCACGATACCGAAAACAGAGTTGGTGCCACCAAGGTCCAAGCCGATTACATACGGCTTCAATGCATTTTCTGTCATATTGTTTATGTTTTTTAATAAGTTAGAATTTTAAAATTTGATGGCAAAGATAAGAAAAAAAATGCATCGGACAAACTTTTAGACGGAAAATTTGCATTGTATGATTAAAAAATTGTATCTTTGCACCTCGTATGAATTCATTGTTTCCAATAGAGATAAACATCCTTGATTTTATTTTCAAGGGTATTGTCATAGGTATCATTGCCTCTGCTCCCATGGGTCCAGTAGGTATTTTGTGTATTCAGCGCACGTTGAACAAGGGGCGCTGGTATGGTTTTGTGACAGGCATCGGCGCTGCTTGCAGCGACATCGTGTATGCCATGTTCACGGGTTTGGGTATGAGTTTTGTGATGGATTTTGTCAACAATGCCCAGAACAAGTTCTATCTTCAGATTTCGGGCAGTCTGCTGCTGCTTGTCTTCGGAGTGTATTGTTTCAAGAGCAACCCGATGAAGAATATGCACAAGAGCAGCAACAAGCAGGGCACATTGTTCCACAACGGCCTGACGGCCTTTCTCGTCACCCTCTCCAATCCGCTCATCGTGTTCCTCTTCATGGCCACATACGCGCAGTTTGCCTTTGTGGTTCCCGACATGCCTATTGAGATGAGCGTGGGCTATCTCAGCATCGTGTTTGGCGCCTTGCTGTGGTGGTTTGGTCTTACCTGGCTCATCGACAAGATACGCGGCAAGTTTGATACCAATGGCATTCTTATTATTAATAAGGTGATAGGCAGTGTGGTGATCATCTTCTCGCTGATAGCGCTGATAGGCACGGTGTTCAACCTGTATCATCTGCCCGAGTTTTAGGCTGTCCTACGGGGCGTGTGCCCGGAAAGATTATATGAGAATATTATTTTCACAAAATATATGTTTGTAGCACAAGAGTTAAGAAAGAAAAGTATCGCCGAATACCTGTTGTATATGTGGCAGGTGGAGGACATTATCCGTGCCTATGGCTGTTCGCTGCCCGTTATCCGCAAGCAGTATATCGACCGTTTCGACTATACCGACGAGCAGAAAGCCGAGGAGCTGGACTGGTTTGGCAACCTCATCCGCATGATGAACGAGGAAGGAAAGCGCGAGTATGGACATCTCGATATCAACCGCGTGTTGCTCAAGGACGTCATCGACTTGCACGGAATGTTGCTGCAGAGCAGCAAGTTCCCCATCTATAATGCCGAATACTACAAGGTGTTGCCCTACATCGTAGAGCTGCGCAACAAGGGCGACAAGGATGTGAACGAGATAGAAACCTGCTTAGACGCACTCTATGGCGTGATGATGCTCCGCCTGCAGAAGAAGGAGATAACGCCCGAGACAGCCCGTGCCGTGACCGAGATCAGCACCTTCGTGGGCATGCTGAGCGATTATTATATCAAGGACCGTACAGAGGGCTTGAAGTTTGACGACGACATGTAGTGTTTAATTTTTAGGATATACATATTTTATAATAATATACAGAACTTGAGAAAAGTTCAAAATATATATACAACGAGATGAAAGAGATTGAAAGAAGAAGAACGTTTGCCATTATTTCTCACCCTGATGCAGGTAAGACCACACTGACCGAGAAGTTCCTTCTCTTTGGTGGACAGATACAGGTGGCAGGTGCCGTAAAGAACAATAAGATACGCAAGACAGCCACTTCCGACTGGATGGATATAGAGAAACAGCGTGGTATTTCTGTTTCCACGTCGTGATGGAGTTCGACTACTTGCCCGATGGCGAGCATGGCGATCCCTACAAGGTGAACATCCTCGATACTCCCGGTCACCAAGACTTTGCCGAGGACACTTACCGCACGTTGACAGCCGTTGACTCAGCATCATCGTGGTCGACTCAGCCAAGGGTGTGGAGGCCCAGACCCGCAAGCTGATGGAAGTGTGCCGTATGCGCAATACGCCTGTTATCATCTTCATCAACAAGATGGACCGTGAGGGCCGCGATGCCTTCGACGTGCTCGACGAACTGGAGGAAGAACTCAAGATCAAGGTTCGACCCCTGAGCTGGCCTATCGGACAAGGTGCCCGGTTCAAGGGCGTGTACAATATCTACGAGCAGCAGCTCAACCTCTTTACTCCCAACAAGCAGCGCGTGACCGAGAAGGTGGAAGTGGACGTCAACTCCGAAGCGCTCGATCAGCATGTGGGTGAGCGCGAGGCTGCCCAGTTGCGTGAGGATCTGGAGTTGGTCAACGGCGTTTATCCAGCCTTCGATGTGGAGACTTACCGTTCGGCCGAGGTGGCACCGGTGTTCTTCGGTTCTGCGCTCAACAACTTCGGTGTGCAGGAACTTCTCGACTGCTTCGTCAAGATAGCACCGTCGCCCAAGCCCACTCAGGCCGAGGAGCGACTGGTAGAGCCAGAGGAAAGCAAGTTTACTGGCTTCATCTTCAAGATCACCGCCAATATCGACCCCAACCACCGTTCATGTATTGCCTTCTGCAAGATTTGTTCGGGCAAGTTTGTGCGCAATCAGCCTTACCTGCACGTACGATTGGGCAAGACCGTCCGTTTCTCTTCGCCCACACAGTTCATGGCGCAGCGCAAGAGCACCATCGACGAGGCTTATCCAGGCGATATCGTAGGTCTGCCCGACAACGGCATCTTCAAGATTGGCGACACGCTCACCGAGGGCGAGCAGCTGCACTTCCGTGGTTTGCCATCGTTCTCGCCTCTGCTCTTCAAGTATATCGAGAACGACGACCCAATGAAGAGCAAGCAGTTCCAGAAGGGATTGGAGCAGTTGATGAACGAGGGTGTGGCACAGCTGTTTGTCAACCAGTTCAACGGCCGCCGCATCGTGGGAACCGTAGGACAGTTGCAGTTCGAGGTCATCCAGTATCGTTTGGAGAACGAGTACAACGCCAAGTGTCGCTGGGAACCTGTCCACCTGCACAAGGCTTGCTGGATAGAGGCCGACGATGCGCAGGAGCTGGAGAACTTCAAGAAGCGCAAGTATCAGTACATGGCCAAGGACATAGAGGGCAGAGACGTGTTCCTCGCCGACTCGGGCTATGTGCTCAGCATGGCACAGCAGGACTTCGAACATATCAGGTTCCATTTCACTTCGGAGTTTTAAGGAATGATGAGGCGCGGACAACACAGAGGCTGATGCCATATTCCTTGGTGAAAGCGTTGTGGCAGTCAGAAGATAAAATCCGTGTAATCCGCGTAATCTGTGCCAAGATAAAATAATAAAGGATAATATATATATTAATGGATGACGATATTTTAGAAGCAAGGAAAAGTTGGGTCGACAAGATGGTGGCCTGGCAGAAGGAACATATTTCCGACCGCCAGATGACACTCATCCTCGCCTTTGTCATCGGGGTGCTCGCCTCGGTGGCAGGCTATTTCCTGCATGGAATCGTGCACGAGATACAGATTCTGCTCACATCGGGATTTGTCAAGAACACGTACAACCTGCTCTTCCTGCTCTTCCCAATCGTGGGCATTTACCTCACGTCGCTCTTTATCAAGTATGTGGTGCGCGACAATATCTCGCATGGTATTACCCGCGTGCTCTACGCCATCTCTACCAAGAACTCCAAGCTGCGCGGCCACAACTGCTGGTCGTCGGTGGTGGCTTCTGGCATCACCATTGGCTTCGGCGGTTCTGTGGGAGCCGAGGCGCCTATTGTGCTTACCGGTTCGGCCATCGGTTCCAATCTGGGACAGATCTTCCGCATGGACAAGAAGACGATGATCCTGCTGGTGGGCTGCGGAGCCAGTGCCGCCATTGCCGGAATCTTCAAGGCACCTATAGCCGGACTGGTCTTCACGCTCGAGGTGCTGATGGTCGACCTGTCGATGGCTTCGCTTCTGCCCATCCTCATCTCGTGTGTCACAGCCACCTGTTTCACCTATATTCTGATGGGCTCGAAGTCGCTCTTCGACTTCACGCTCACCTCGCCCTGGGTGCTCGACCGTGCGCCGGTATGTATCCTGTTGGGTATCTTCTGCGGCTTTGTCAGCCTTTACTTCATGCGCACCATGTCGGCTTGCGAGGGCATGTTCGCCCGTCTGGGCAAGCATCCTTATGCCAAACTCCTCTTGGGCGGACTCATCCTGAGCAGCCTTATCTTCCTGTTCCCTTCGCTCTATGGCGAGGGCTACTCGGCTGTCAACATCCTGCTCAAGGGCAGGACAGAGGCAGAGTGGGGGCAGGTGATGAGCAATTCGCTCTTCTATGGCAACAGCCATCTGCTGCTCGTCTATATCGGACTCGTCACCCTCACCAAGGTGTTTGCCACATCGGCAACCAATGGCAGTGGCGGTTGTGGTGGAACCTTCGCACCTTCGCTCTTTATCGGCGGTTTTGCGGGTTTCTTCTTCTCCCGCTTCTGGAATGCCAACGAGATAGGTGTCTACGTGCCGAGCAGAACTTCACGCTCATGGGTATGGCAGGTGTGATGACGGGTGTGATGCATGCACCGCTTACGGGCATCTTCCTCATCGCCGAGCTCACGGGAGGCTATCAGCTCTTCATGCCGCTCATGATCGTCTGCATCTCGTCATACCTCACCATCAGCATCTTCGAGAGCCACAGCATCTACGCCCTGCGACTGGCAAGAGAGGGCAAGCTGCTCACTCATCACATCGACCGTGCGGCCCTCACGCTGATGAGCATGCAGAGCGTCATCGAGAAAGACTATCATCCCATTCATGCCGATCTGCCTATGGGTAAACTCGTGGCTGAGATAAGCCGCAGCAACAACAACTTCCTGCCAGTGGTCGACAAGGGAGGCGTACTTCTGGGCGTGATAGATATTACCCGCATCCGTCACATCATCTTCAGGTCAGAGCTTTACAACCGTTTCACCGTGCGACAGCTCATGTTGCAGCCATCGGCAGTACTTTCCGATCACGAGCCGATGGACGAGGTGATGAAGAAGTTCGACCAGACCGATGCGGCCCAGCTGCCTGTGGTCGACACAGCCGGTGTGCTTGTAGGCTACATCAGCCGTACCAAGGTGTACTCGGTGTATCGCAAGATTGTGGCCGATATGTCGGCAGAATAACTTTAACCCAACTGTTATGGAGAAGAAAGATTTAAGAATCGTTTTTATGGGAACACCCGAGTTTGCGGTGGAATCCCTCAAGAGCCTCGTAGAAGGCGGATATAATGTGGTGGCTGTGGTTACTCAGCCCGACAAACCCGTAGGACGCCATCAGGACACGCTGCAGGCGCCTCCTGTCAAGCAGTATGCCCTGGAGCAAGGCTTGCCCGTGCTGCAGCCTGTCAAGATGAAAGATCCTGAGTTCGTGGAGCAGCTGCGTGGCTTCCGTGCCGACCTTCAGGTGGTGGTGGCTTTCCGCATGCTGCCCGAGGTGGTGTGGGCCATGCCCCGCTTCGGCACGTTCAATGTGCATGCCGCCCTGTTGCCTCAGTATCGTGGCGCAGCGCCTATCAACTGGGCTGTCATCAATGGCGAGACGCAGACTGGTGTCACCACCTTCTTCCTCGATCACGACATCGACACCGGACGCATCATCATGCAGGAGCCTTTCGCTATTCCCGACGATGCCGATGTGGAGTATGTCTACGACGGACTGATGCACCTCGGTGCCGGTATCGCGCTCAAGACCATCGAGAAGCTGATAGCTGCCGATGGCAACATCGACTCCATCTCGCAGGATGAGTTGGTGGCAGAACAGCAGGAACTGCATCATGCACCCAAAATCTTCAAGGAGACCTGTCGCATCAGTTCGGCCAGCCAGCCAAGAAGGTGTACGACTTCATCCGCGGTCTGTCGCCTTATCCTGGCGCATGGACCGAGATACAGAAGGAGGGCGGCAAGGCTCAGGTGCTGAAGGTTTTCAAGACTACGAAGACCGGCAAGGCACTGGCAGAAGGCATCGCTGTGGGCTCGCTCCGTGTGGAGGGCAAGAGCCTGCTCGTGGCTTGTGCCGACGAGTGGCTGCAGCTCGACACCATTCAGATAAGCGGCAAGAAGCGCATGGAGGCACGTGACTTCCTCAACGGTATGCGCGACATCGAGCAGTATAAAACCATTTAGAAACATTATACATATTATAATATCAGCATTATGACACAGCAAGAAGACATTAAGAATGCAGTGGAGTGCATGCGAAAGGGTGGAGTGATACTCTATCCCACAGATACGGTATGGGGCATCGGCTGCGATGCCACCAATGCCGAGGCAGTAGCAAAGGTTTATCAGATCAAGCGTCGTGACGATTCCAAGGCGCTCATCTGTCTTGTAGACAGCGCTGACCGTATGGCGCGTTATTTCCGCAATGTGCCTCAGGTGGCGTGGGACTTTATCGATGCAGCCATGCCTGTGAAGCCTACAACCGTCATCCTCGACGATGCTACGGGTGTGGCCAATAATCTGGTGGCAGAGGATGGCAGTCTGGCCATGCGTGTCACCTTCGAGCCTTTCAGCAAGGAGTTGTGTTACCGCTTCCAGAAGCCTTTGGTCAGCACCAGCGCCAATGTGAGTGGAGAGCCTGCGGCACAGAATTATCGTGATATTTCGCCCGAAATCCTGGAGGCTGTCGACTATGTTTGCTGGAGCCGCCGCCAGGAGCACAAGCCCCACACGCCTTCCAGCATTGTGAAACTGAGCAAGAATGGCGAGGTGAAGGTGATAAGATAATCGCTTCTTCATTAGTACTCAATATTCTGTGAACCTGCACTCATGCTCCCGCGAGGTCGTCTATTAAGACCAAGGAGGTCACAATAGATGACAGGCGCCGGTCGTCTATTATGACCCCAAAAGGTGTTAAGAAGAGCCCAAGAAAGATGGAAGCCTAAAAAACGCAGGGCAGGGAGGCGAGCTGATACAGGATGGTTCTTGCCATGCGCTCATGACCCGGATCGTTGGGGTGGAGACGGTCGGTGTCGGGCTTGTTGAAGAGCTGAGCGCCGCATCGTAGAGAGGGAAAAGACCCGAGAGGGCATTGAGGTCGATGACGGGAACAGCCCACACGTTGCCAGCCTCCTTGACAGCCTTGACGTACTCGTCGAAGAATACACCACGGGCATTTTCGTACATCTCGTCGGGCTGGATATTCTTCTCGCCCGAGCAGAAATAAGCACGGTGGACAGGCGTCATCACAACGATTTGCTTGGTGGGATACATCTGCTTGAGTTTCGACATGGCGATGTTGATGCGGCCCTTGAGCGTGTTCTTGTCCATGGCAAAGTGGCGGTGACGGCGCTGCACCATTTCACCAGGTTTGTGGCGTGCCACTTTCACACTGTCGAAAGTCTCCGTGTACCATTCGCCTACGGGCACGCCATTGTTGAAATCATTGGTGCCCATAAAGATGAGGATGGCGTCGAAGTCATCGCCATGTTCAGCCTCGAGTTTGTCGGCTTGGCGGGGAATGTCGTTCCACTGTCGTCCGCTCACCCCGTAGACGTAGGGTGTGATGCCGAGCCACTGCTGCAGGAATCCCCAGTATTTCACCTTTGAAGCCTTGATGTTGGGGTCGGTGATGGAGTCGCCGAAGTAGGCCACTCGTTTGCCCTGCCAGGGGTGCTGGAAGGTGAGTTGCTGTGGGGTGTTGGTTTTCTGTCTCTTGGCTGCCTGTGTTGGCAGGGTGAGGGCGAGGAGCAGCAGGGCTGCTGCAAGGATTTGTTTCTTCATATCGCTTAGTTTTATTTGTTCTGTACTGGCAAGGTTTTATGCTTGCGTTGGATTTTCTTGTTGTTCGAAGGGCAAAGTTACACTTATTTTTTGACAAGGCATTATCTTTTTGGGAATAATCGATGGATGAAAGTTTATTTTTTCGTATTTTTGCAGCCGCGTTTTTAAGTTTCATGTTAAAAGATATATAGGATGACATTTCGAATGAGTGATTTGAGCGACTTGGCTCGCAAGCGAGTGGCTGTGGCAGCTTATTATTTTGTACCGGGACTGGTGTTTGCCAGTTGGGCAAGCCGTATTCCGGATGTGAAGCATCTGCTGCATCTCAACAACGGCCAGTTGGGCAGCATTCTGCTCGCCATCCCTTTGGGACAACTGCTGATGATGGGTTTCTCGGGTGTGCTGGTGAGCAAGTTGGGCAGCAAGAAGATGTTGGTGGTTGCCGAGGTGCTTTATGCCGCCGTGCTCCTCGCTATGGGCTGCAGCAGCACGGTTTTTCGTCTTACGCTGTCTCTTGTGGGTTTCGGCATGATGGCGAACCTGATGAATATTGCCACCAACACACAGGCGTGCTTAGTGGAGAAGTTGTATGGCCGTAACATCATGTCGTCGTTTCATGGCCTTTGGAGTCTGGGTGGTTTTGCTGGCGGCATCGTGGGTGCTGTGTTTGCCAATATGGTTCTGCCGATAGAGGCTCATTTCGGAACGGTGCTGGCATTGAGTCTGCTGATCCTGGCTGCTGGTTTCCACTTCCTGGTGAACGACGAGCAGGCGAGGGCTGAGGAGGAAGACGTGCCCAAGTTCTCGTTCAGAACCATCGACCCTGTGCTCTTTCTCTTGGGTCTGATGGGTTTTGCGGGAATGTTCTGTGAGGGGACAGTCTACGACTGGAGTGGCGTGTATTTCACTTCGGTGGTGAAGCCCGACGAGGTTTTCATCCGCGCAGGTTATGTGGCAGGCATGGGTGCCATGACCTTGGGACGTTTCTTGGCCGACGGTTTCGTGACGCGCTATGGCGCCGCCAGAGTGCTGAAGGTTTGCGGACTGCTGATTTTGTGCGGACTGCTTCTCGCCACGTTGTTGCCTTACCTTGTTACAGCCACTCTGGGCTTTCTCTTGGTGGGTTTCGGCATTTCGTCGTCTGTGCCTATCTGCTACAGCATAGCGGGCAAGTTGGGCACTGTCAAGGCGAGCATCGCCATCACCATCGTGTCGAGCATCAGCTTCTTCGGTTTCCTCATCGGTCCTCCAGTGATAGGCTGGCTTGCCGAGGCTTTCAATCTTCGTGTGGCTCTCAGCATCGCCTCGTTGTTGGGACTGATCATCGCGATATTGAGCAGGCGGGTAAAGAATCGTCAATAGAAGTTTTTTGTCTATAATTGGAGAATTAATTTATCCCGGAAGAAAAGTTTTTTGTCAAGAATTAGAGAATTAATTTGGTCATGAGTTCTTGACTTAAATTTACAACAGGCTTCCGATTTGGAAGACGAGGGCCGAGACGATCCATGCCAGGACGGTGGTGTAGATGGCGGCAAAACCAGCCCATTTCCAACTGCCCGTCTCGCCCTTGATAGCCGCGATGGTGGCTATGCAGGGGAAGTAGATCAGTACGAAGAGGAGGAAGCAATAGGCGGTGAGGCTCGCTTTATGGGCAGCCTCGGCATCGCTATAGCCGTAGGTCTTCTGCAGGTCGGCAGTCATCTGCTTCTTCAGTACCTCGTATTTGCCGTCCTCGTCGTTGTAGTCGCTGTCGTCGCCAAAGCTGTCGTTGTTGCTGTAGAGCACGCCCATGGTGGACGCCACGATCTCCTTGCTCCCACGCCAGAGATGAGTCCTACGTCGAGTTTCCAGTCGAAGCCCTGAGGTGTGAAGACAGGCTCAATGGTCTTGCCTATTCTTCCGATGTAGCTCTGTTCCTGCTGTTGTTGCTGTCCCAACTCTTCGTTGTGGGGGAAGTATCCCAGCGCCCACACGATGATGCTTGCCACGAGGATGATTCCACCCATCTTCTTCAGGTACTGCTTGCCTTTCTCCCAGGTGTGTCGGCCTATGGCTTTCCAAGTAGGGAAGCGGTAGGGTGGCAGCTCCATGACGAAAGGCGTGTCCTCGCCCTTGATGACGAAGCTGGAGAGCACGCGGCTCAGTATGACGGCAAGCAGGATGCCGATGAGATAGAGCGACACCATGATGAGCGAGCGATACTGCAGGGCGAAGAAGGTTCTATCACCATGATGTAGATAGGCAGACGCGCCGAACAGCTCATCAGCGGCAGGATGAGCATGGTGATGAGTCGCGAGCGATGGCTCTCGATGGTGCGTGTCGCCATGACGGCAGGCACATTGCAGCCAAAGCCCATGATGAGTGGGATGAACGACTTGCCGTGAAGTCCCATCTTGTGCATCAACTTGTCCATGATGAAGGCAGCACGTGCCATATAGCCCGAGTCCTCCATGTAGGAGATGAAGAAGTAGAGGATGAGAATCTGCGGCAGGAAGACGATGACGGCTCCCACGCCTCCGATGACTCCATCGACGAGCATGTCTTTCACCGGTCCGTCGGGCATGCTGGTGCTGATGACTGTTCCCAACCAAGCCACTCCGTCCTCAATCCATCCCTTAGGCACCTCGCCCAGGACGAAGGTGGCTGAGAACATGATGAACAGGAGGAGTACGAAGATTGGGAATCCTACGTATTTGTTGGTAAGGATGCGGTCGATGAGATGCGTCACCTGATAGGTGTCTTTGGCCTTTCCCGTTTCGTAGCCAGCCTCCTGCAAGGCTCCGTGTATGAAGCCGTACTTGGCGTCCATGATGCAGTCTCGCTGTCTTCCATGGTTTCCTCCTTGACGCGTCCTGCAGCCTCGTCGCGTGCGGCGAAGATTTCCTTTGCCGACTTGAGGTGGCTCACATATTCTTCGGCATGCTTGTCGTTCTCGAGTAGTTTGATGGAGAGATATCGGGTGGAGTAGCGCTGACGGATGCTATCATCGGCTTTCAGATATTCCTGTATGTGCTCGATGCCGTGTTCTATCTCGTGTCCGTGGTTGATGTGGATGTGGCGATAGTGGGCATTGGAGCCTTCGCGTCCCTCGTACATTTCGATGATGGTGTCGAAGAGTTGGTCTACGCCTCTGCCGTTCTTGAAGACGGTAGGAACCATAGGTATTCCGAAGAGTTCGCCCAACTTGTCGTAGTCGATGTTGTCGCCTCGTTTCTCGGTCTCGTCGAACATATTGAGAGCGCACACCATGCGGATGTGCATATCGATGAGCTGAGTGGTGAGATAGAGGTTGCGCTCCAGGTTGCTGGTGTCGATGACGTTGATGACGATATCGGGTGTGTGCTCGATGAGCTGCTTGCGCACATAGAGTTCCTCGGGCGAGTAGGCTGAGAGCGAATAGGTGCCAGGCAGGTCGACAAGGTTGAAGTGATAGCCGTTGTATTCGGCTTCGCCCACCTTGGCGTCGACGGTGACACCGCTGTAGTTGCCCACACGTTCGTGTGCGCCCGAGGCGAAGTTGAAGAGGGAAGTCTTTCCGCAGTTGGGGTTGCCGATAAGCGCCACGTTGATGACATGGTGCAGACGGTCGGCCTCCTGTTCAGCCACGAGCATCTTGTCGCCCAGTGCCTGCTCGTCGGGGTCCTCAGAGTCGACAGCCTGCGAGTTGATGACCTGTTCGCGTTCTTCCTCGTCAGCGTGTTTGAGTTGTTTGTCCTCGTTGACCGAAACCACCTCAATGTGGTCGGCTTCGCTGTGTCTCAACGACACCTCGTAGCCCATGATTTTGTACTTTACAGGGTCTTGCAGTGGGGCATTGAGCAGTACGTCCACCTTCTTGCCCTTGATGAATCCCATCTCGATGATTCTTTTGCGGAAGCCACCGTGTCCTGAAACCTTGACGATGACGCCGCTTTCGCCTGTGTTGAGTTCGGATAATTTCATATTTTTTGTCTCCTTTTCTTCTTTTTTTCTGTTATCGTGCGTGGCATGCAAACAGTGTGCCACGTCGTGTTGTGTCGTTTGAACTGCAAAAATACAAAAATATCTCGGCAACTGTATATTGATGCCTTATTAACGCGAAAAAAATACCTATAAATGATGAGTTTGTCATCAAATATAGGTATTTTTTCATTATTTATGATTATAGAACTTTAGTAAGTTCTCTGACTTCCTTATTTGCGAAAGTTGAGTTACAGGTTTCTGCCGTGGCAGTTCTTGAACTTCTTGCCGCTGCCGCAAGGACATGGATCGTTGGGGCGAGGCATGCGCTCTGCACGGTAAGGAGTGTGGTTGACCTGCTGTGCGCCCTCGCGTGTGTCGTGATGGGCAGCAGCCTGCTGTGCGGCACGCTCGCGCTCAGCGTCGATGTCCACCTTCTGCTCTACGTAGTTCTGCTGTGGGCGCTGCTCGGGTGCAGCCTCCTGTACGGGCTGTTCCTGCTCCATGACAGGAATCTGTCCGCGCATCAGAATGCTGGCGATGCGGTCGTTCATCTCGTTAATCATAGAGTCCCAGAGCTTCACACTCTCAAGCTTGAAGATGAGCAATGGGTCTTTCTGCTCGTAGCTGGCGTTCTGTACAGAGTGGCGCAACTCGTCGAGCTGGCGCAGGTTCTCCTTCCAGTCGTCGTCGATGATATGGAGCATGATGACTTTCTCCCACTGCTTTACCACGCTCTTGGCCTCGGTGTCGTAAGCCTCCTTGAGGTTGCAAGGAATGTTGTACATGCGCTTGCCGTCGGTGATAGGCACCATGATGCGCTCGTACATAGCGCCCTGGTTCTCGTACACCTGCTGGATGATAGGCCATGCTGTGGCCTGGATGCGCTCGGTCTTGCGCTTGAAGCTTGCCATGGCCTCCTGGAAGGCACGCTCGCAAAGTTCCTCACGCTGTATTCCCTCAAACTCCTCGGCAGTGAATGGAATCTCCATGGCCAGGATCTTGAGGAAGTCCTCCTTGGCGCCCTCGTAGTCGTTGTTGTTGATGATATAGAGCACGCGGTCCCAGATGACGTTGGTGATGTCCATACCGATACGCTCGCCCATCAAGGCGTGGCGGCGCTTCTCGTAGATCACGGTACGCTGCTTGTTCATCACGTCGTCGTACTCCAGGAGATGCTTACGGATACCGAAGTTGTTCTCCTCCACCTTGCGCTGTGCGCGCTCGATGCTCTTGCTGATCATTGGACTCTCGATACGCTCGCCGTCCTCGAAGCCCAAGCGGTCCATCACCTTGGCAATACGCTCAGAGGCGAAGAGACGCATCAGTTTGTCCTCCAAAGATACATAGAAGACAGAAGAGCCTGGGTCGCCCTGACGACCGGCACGACCACGCAACTGGCGGTCTACACGGCGGCTCTCATGGCGCTCGGTACCAATGATGCAAGACCGCCTGCAGCCTTCACCTCGGGGGTGAGCTTGATATCAGTACCACGACCTGCCATGTTGGTGGCGATGGTGACAGCACCTTGCCGTTGGTAGAGCGTCCTGCCTCGCTACGATCTGAGCCTCCTGCTGGTGGAGCTTGGCATTGAGCACATTGTGAGGAATATTGCGCATCTTGAGCATCTTGCTCAGCAATTCTGAAATCTCAACAGATGTTGTACCTACCAAGACTGGGCGACCGGCATTGCGCATCTCCTCGATCTCGTCGATAACGGCACGATACTTCTCGCGGGCTGTCTTGTAGACACGGTCGTCGAGGTCGTGGCGTGCGATTGGGCGGTTGGTAGGAATCTCTACCACGTCGAGCTTATAGATGTCCCAGAACTCACCGGCCTCGGTGCTGGCAGTACCTGTCATACCCGAAAGCTTGTGGTACATACGGAAGTAGTTCTGCAGGGTGATGGTGGCAAAGGTCTGTGTGGCAGCCTCTACCTTGACATGCTCCTTGGCCTCGATAGCCTGGTGCAAGCCGTCGCTCCAGCGTCGGCCTTCCATGATACGGCCTGTCTGCTCGTCGACAATCTTCACCTCGCCGTCCATCACGACGTATTCGTCGTCCTTGTTGAACATGGTGTAGGCTTCAGGAGCTGCTGCAAGGTGTGAACGCGCTCGCTCTGTACGCCGTAGTGAGCCATCATCTCGTCCTTGATGTCGAGACGCTCCTGGTCGCTGATGTCGGTGCGTGCCTCGAGCTGGCTCATCTCTGTGGCGATGTCGGGCAGCACGAAGAGCTCACGGTCGTTCACCTGTTTGGCGAGCCATTCGGTTCCCTTGTCGGTGAGGTCGGCAGAGTTGAGTTTCTCGTCTACGACGAAGTATAGTGGAGCCACGGCCTTTGGCATCTCACGGTTGTTGTTGGCCATGTAGTATTCCTCAGTCTTGAGCATGCCTGCTTGATACCTTCTTCAGAGAGGTACTTGATGAGAGGCTTGTTCTTAGGCAGTGCCTTGTAGGAACGGTAGAGGGCGAGGAATCCGTCCTCGAGCATCTTGGCGTCCTTGTTCTTGGTGCCTTCGCCAATCTTCTGCTTTGCCTCGGCGAGCAGCTCGGTAGCCTGCTTGCGCTGTACCTCGTACAGGCGCTCTACCAATGGCTGATACTGCTCGAACATCTGGTCGTCGCCCTTAGGAATAGGACCTGATATAATAAGAGGTGTACGGGCATCGTCAATCAACACGGAGTCGACCTCATCGACGATGGCGTAGTTGTGCTGACGCTGTACGAGGTCGGCTGGACTTGTCGCCATGTTGTCGCGCAGGTAGTCGAAACCAAACTCGTTGTTGGTACCGAAGGTGATGTCGGCCATGTAAGCCTTGCGACGAGCGTCGGAGTTGGGACGGTGCTTGTCGATACAGTCGACAGAGAGTCCGTTGAACATATAGAGTGGACCCATCCACTCGGAGTCACGCTTGGCCAGATAGTCGTTCACGGTAACCACGTGCACACCGTTGCCAGTGAGGGCGTTGAGGAACACAGGCAGTGTAGCGACGAGGGTCTTACCTTCACCCGTAGCCATCTCGGCAATCTTACCCTGATGCAGCACCGTACCACCGAAGAGCTGTACGTCGTAGTGAACCATTTCCCACTTCAGGTCGTTTCCGCCTGCTGTCCAGTGGTTGTGGTAGATGGCATTGTCGCCATCGATGGTGATGAAGTCGTTGGCAGGATTGGCAGCCAGCTCGCGGTCGAACTCAGTAGCTGTG
>ENA-OQER01000125-OQER01000125.1-human-gut-metagenome-genome-assembly--contig:-NODE-125-length-41438-cov-6.423132_pt1 | contig 41438 bp, 56 predicted proteins | sample MGYA00242797_ERZ504639 | MGnify/ENA primary metagenome ERZ504639 (study PRJEB26092, sample SAMD00036306) | human gut metagenome | host: Homo sapiens | study: EMG produced TPA metagenomics assembly of... | reverse complement strand
CGCGCTTAACCGAACAAGCCGGAAAGCAGAGGTACAAGGATAGTGCCGATAAGGGCAACGCCGCCGCCCGCCATGAGCTGTTTAATGCCCTGTGATTTTGCTATGTGTGATAAAGAAGTAATAGAAGTGTAAAAAAATTTTGCCGTTCCTATCCGGCACATGAGGTATGTCGGATAGGTCGGGCGGTTAGGTGTCGGGCAGTTCTACCTTGCCGACAAAAGAATAATAGATTTCGATTTCCTGTCTGCGTAACTTGCCCCGGCGTTTCCCGTCAAGGGCAACGCTTTCATGGACAACGATTTTCTCCACAAACTCCCGCAGCAGAGTAGGGGTAAGTTCTTCAATGGTAGTGTGCCTGCGTACCACATTCATAAACTTTTCAGCGTTTGCGGTGGCTTCCTGCGCTTTGGAAAGTTCTTCCCGCAGTCTGGCGGCACGTTCTTTCAGTTCTTTCTGCTCGGCTTCATAGTCTGCCGACAGCTCTGTGAAACGCTCGTCCGATATGCGCCCGGTTACGCTGTCCTCATACAGCCGCTTGAAGATAGCAGATAACTCGGCTATGCGTTTCTCGGCGGCTTCCAGCTCCTTTTTCTTGGCGGCGTTCCTGCGTCTGTCCCCGTCCTCATTCTGCTCGATTAAAAGCTTCATAAACCGGGCTTCATGCTTTGCCGCATAGCTGGTAACTTTCCGCAGATTGGAGAGTACGCCAGCGGTCAAGAGGTCAGTGCGGATAAAGTGCGCTGTGCAGTCGGCGGTGCGTTTCTTGTAGCTTCCGCAGATATAACAGTCCTGCTTGCGCTTGTCCGTCTGGTATCGCTGCTGGTACATGACGCTGCCGCAGTCGGCACAAAAGAGTATGCCGGAGAACAAGCCCACTTCGTCATAACGGTTGGGGCGTTTGCGCTGCTTGCGTAACTCCTGCACCCGTTCCCACGTTTCCCGGTCAATGATAGGCTCATGGTGGTTCTCAAAAACCGCCTGCTTTTCCGGGGGATTTTCTATGCTGTGTTTCAGCTTGTAGGACGGCTTCTCGGTCTTAAAGTTTACCAGACAGCCCGTATATTCCCGGTTTTCCAGCAGATGAACACGGTATTGGTCGCCCACTTGCACTCATAGCCGGGGTGGTAGCGGCGGGTGCTGCCCGTCCTGCGGTATTCCAGCGTCCCCGGCGTGGGGATTTGCTGCTCGGTCAGCATACGGGCTATCTTGGTCGGACCGTTCCCGGCAAGGCAAAGGCTGTAAATCTGCCGTACCACCGGGGCGGCTTCCTCGTCAATGATAAAGTTTTCGTCCTCGTCCATGAGGTAGCCATAGACGGGCTTGCTTGTGATGGGCTTTCCGCTCATGCCCTTAGAGCGTTTTACTGCCTTGATTTTCTTGCTCGTATCTCTCACCAGCCATTCGTTAAAAATGTTCCGCAGCGGGGCAAAATCATTTTCCCCCTGTGCGCTGTCCACTCCGTCATTGATAGCGATGAAGCGGACACCTTTCTGTGGGAAAATCATTTCTGTGTACATTCCCACCTGTAAGTAGTTTCGCCCTAACCTCGACATATCCTTGACGATAACTGTCCCGACTTTCCCTGCTTCAATGTCTGCAAGCATGGCTTGAAATCCGGGTCTTGAAAGTTCGCACCGGAATAACCGTCGTCGGTGTACCAGCGCAGATTAGAAAATCCATTCTGTTTGGCATAGGTTTCCAAAATCCTCTTTTGGTTGGAAATGGAATTGCTCTCGCCTTGCAGCTCGTCCTCATGGGACAGTCTTGGGTAAAGGGCGGTAATGAGTTGCTGGGTGGTCTGTCTTAACATAAATTCCTCCGTTTCCGACAGCCAGCCCCACTATTCCGTACCTTGATTGTACCACATGGGGCGGCTGTCTGTATAGCGGCAAAAGCGTCAAATCTGCTTCTTTACGGTCGGTAAAAATGACGGTTTTTCAATCAGGCTTATCACAGGTCAAATATCCGGCGGCGGCTTCTGCTTCCAGCACTTTCATCATCTTGTCAGCGGCGGTGTCGGTCGCCCCCTCCTTGAAAAAGCCAGACACCACAAGGATTGTGTTGCCTATCCTCGTTTCGGTCACGCAGTCCGGGCGGCGGGCAGGGCGTTTGTTTCTCTGGGTGTCGGTCATAGGCAAATCTCCTTTCCGGCAAGCAGCCGTTTCAGCTGTTCCATTTTTCCCTGTGCGGCGGCTTTCCTCAAATTCTCCCCGGTAAAGCAGAGAGGGGAACACATTTCAAGCAGGCGGTCATAAATCCGGGCGTGGGCGGTGTCCTCCGGGTGCTGCAATTCCTCCAGCGTGAGGTTGGTCGTCACAATCAGCGGCTTCCTGCTCCGGTAGCGGCTGTCAATCACATTGTAGACCTGTTCCAGACCGTATTCTGTGCCACGCTCCATTCCAAAATCGTCAATGATGAGCAGGGGGAAGCTGCAAAGGCGGGAAATATATTCGTTCCTGCCCGCAAAGCTGGCGGCAAGGTCGTTTAATATTGCTGCAAGTTTGTCATGCACACCGGGACTTCCTGCTCCATGAGGGCGTTTGCAATACACCCGGCAAAATAGCTTTTCCCAGTGCCTACCCTGCCCCACAAGAGCAGCCCGTAGTTCCCGTCCTTTATCTGTTCCCAGCGTGCCACATATCCGGCGGCGTTCTTCATCTGCGGGCAGCTGCCGTTATCGTTGGCAAATGTCCAGTCCTGCATGGTCTTGTCTGTAAAGCCCTGCCGTTTCAGCCGTTCCACCGTTTCAAGGTGGCTGCGCCGCTTCTCGGCGGCTTCCCGTTCCTTACGGGCTGCCCGCTGGCAGTCGCACTCTGACGGGTGGCGGTCACGCCCGAAAAAGGTCTTGCCCTCCGGGAAATAGGCTTCTTTGGGTTTCCGGCATTTGCCGCAGTATAAAAGCCCGTCCTCCCCGGTGTAATCCTCCGGCTCGGCTGTGGTGTCGGTCATAGGCAGTATGGTGTTGTGGATTGTATCGGTCATAGGCTTTCTCCCTCCTTGAATGAATAGTCCGGTATGCCTTTCTTTGGCTTCTCTTTGGCAGCGTCCTCCTGCGCCCACTTGTAAATGGTGGCTGCATGGCTCTGGTACTGCTTCCCGGTGGAAGCGATGTGGCAGGAAAGGCGGTCAAGGTAATACTCCACTTGCCGGGGAAGTCCTGTTCCAGCTCCAAAAGTCTGTGTCAGAAAGAAATACATTTTTATATCTGCCATAAGCGGCGGGGGGCTGCCCCTCACTCGCTCCTTTTGTTTGGCTCTCTATTAGGTTGTTTATATTAGTTTGGTTAGGGGACGGTTTTCCGACCGTCATAAGGTCAGTTTTCCGGCTGTCAGTTGGTCGGTTTCCCGCCCTTATGAGGGGCGGTTTTCCGTCCGTCAGTTGGTCGGAAACTGTACCACTGGGATAGGCGGCACTTTCACATACAGACGGTTGGCGGCAGAAAAGCCCGTCCGTCTGCGTTCCAGCAGCCCGGCAGCGTCCAGTTCGTTCAGTGCGCCCTTTATGGTGGTGCAGCCTTTATCCAGCATTTCCGCTATCTCTGCTATGGGGTAGACAATGTATGTCCGTCCCTCGCTGTCCTGCCAGCGTTCTTCTGCGAAAGGGTGGAACGGTCTAACAGCAGCGCATATAACTCTCTTGCGGTGTGGGATAGGTCTGTTTCCAGCAGGAAACGGGGGTAAGGCAGGTAAGCGGGCAGCTCCGTTCCTGCGGTCATATAATCAGCGATAGGGTTCACCTCCTTGTGGTGTCTGTCTGTGGGTTCTGTTACGCTTTTAGGGGGCGTTTTTAAGGGAAAAGGATAAATGTATCACGCACCCTTTGACACCCTCCAAAAAAGCCTTGATTTATGCGGGTTTGAAATGCCCTAAAGCGTGACATTTCTCCCTTTGTTTCCGCTTCCGTTTGGCGGCGTTTATCCGCTTCATGCGTCCGGCGCAGTCCGGGCAGTATTTCCCCCGGTTGGATTTTGGGAAGAAGAACGCCCCGCAGACAGCGCAGCGTTTCCGGCTTCCCCGGCGCAAGAGGGCGGCTTCCAGTGCTTCATCAAGGGGCAGGACAGCGGCGGTAAACCAGCGGCAGAGCAGCGAATAGCTGATACTCTGTACACACACGCAAGGCTCGCCGTCCTCCAACAGCAGGCAGTTCCCGCTGTCATAGTTGCAGCACTCATGCACAAGGCGGCGGGCTGCCCGGTACTGGCGGTAGTCCATGCGGGGGATATTACCGTTCATGGCTCTGCTCCTTTCTGCGCTGCGGCTCGCTCCGGCGTAAAATCTGGTCGATATTGCCCTTGACAGTCTGCAAGCGGCGGTACTCCTCCCGTTTTGCCCGGTAATCGTTGTAGCCGCTGTTTTTCTCTTTGATAAGGCTTTCAATCTCTGCTTGCAGGGATTTATAGCTCGGCAGCTTGGAAATGCCGTTCTCCCTGAAATAGCGGGCGGCTGCGTCTGCTATGATAAAGTCACTTTCATGCTTCTGACGGTAGGCTGCTTTTGCTTTGGCGTTTTTCTGCTGTTTCAGCCCGTCCCGGACAGGGCGGGTCTTGGAATAGGCAAGCACCTGCCGTTGCAGCTCCTTTTTCCCGTTCAGCGTCTTTTCCATCTGCTTCAGCTCTGTAAGGCTTTCCCGCATGGCGGTATAGGCGGCAGAACAGGCTTCGTCCAGTTCCTCCGGGGAAGAAAAGCCGTACTGCTGATAGGCGGTAACGGTAGCTGCCATTTGCTTTAGGTTGTGCTTTGCCGCCCAGCGGTCATAGCCCACGCCCTTGCCCTCGGCTCGCTTGGCTTCCCGGTCAACCATGCGCTGCAAGGTGTTGTCTGCCGGGGTGGTTTTTGTGGTTTTTTCCCCTTGTGACAGCTTTTTAACCGCGGCAGGGTATTCGAGTATGGCTTTGCTCTGTTCGGCGGCTCTGTGGGCGTTCTGCGTAAGCAGGACAAGGACAGCAGCCTTGTCAAAATCGTCCCCCAGCTTCCGGGCTGTGATAGGCTTTGTCCTGTCCGGCGTGAGGTAGGAAAGCCGCCCCCGGCTCTCCTTGACGGTCACACCCTCCCGCAGCAAAAGGGAAGAAAATTCGTCAAAGCTGCCAGCTTGGGAAAGTGCCTGCCGTATCGTCCGGCGCAGCTTCGCCTTGTCCGTTTCAAACTTGGTGGGCTTGGTCGGCTGTCCTGCGGCTTCTCTGACAGCGTTCTCTTTATCAAGGGCAAGCTGTCCTTTCTTTGCCGCCCAGTATTCCCGTTCGGTTATCCGTTCCTTGCTGCCGCTTAGGAGGTCGATTTGGTAAAGCCCCTCCCGGTGGCACATCTCCATGACTTCACTCTTGAAATATTCCATAGCGGCGTTGGTGCAGCGGTGCTTGCAGCCCTCCCGTGTGTCGGCTGGTCTGTCCATGTAGGCAGAAGCGGGACTTCATAAATCCGCAGGGAGTTGATGACGATATGCACATGGATATTGCCGCTGTGGTTATGCCCGTCCGGGTGGGTGCAGACTAAGGCTTGGTGTCCGGGGAAATGCTCTTTACAGAACTGCTCGCCCAGCTCCTGCGCCCGGTCTACGGTCAAGCCGTTGTCTGTCCCGTCCCGTGGGTCAAAGCTGATGATATAGTGGTGGCTTTTCACATCTTCCCGTTTTTGGTTTTTCTCATAGCGGAGATTAGCCCGCATACAGGCAACAGCGAAATCCTCGCCCCCACAGTTGAGGGAAGAAATGCGGTAATCCTCCCTCGGTATCAGCCGCCCGTTTTCATCAAGGGTGGGCTTCATGGTAAACTCGTCATGCTCAAATGTGAGATAGGCTTCCGCTGCGCCATAGTCCGCATTTTTAGAGCTGATATGTTTGAATGTTGCCAACAGCGTCACCCACTTTCTGCAAGACTTCAAACTTTAGGGCAGCAAGGTCGGAAACCGCCGCCCGTACCTCCCGGCAAGCTGCGGGTAGGGGCTGTGCCACTCGTTCAGCGTCCGGGCTATCTGGTTTAAGTTGCCGCCGATCCTGCCGTATTCGGCGGTCAGCTTCCCGACAGCGGCAAGCAGCTCGTCATTGACGGGGGAAACGGTTATGATGGGGCGTATGGCTGCCCCGGTTATGGCTTGCCGGATAAACTCGGCTTGGCTCATGTTGCAGGCAGAAAGCTTTCCGCAAACTCGGCGTATTCTTCCTCGGTCATGCGTGTCTTAATTACCCGGCTGCGGTGCGGCGTGTTATATCGTTTTCGCATGGTAAAACCTCCTTTCTGTGTGTGGTGTCCTCTCACTAATAGGAGAAAAACGGGGTGTGAAGCGGAACTGTTTTTGAAAAATCCGAAAAAATATTTTGAGGGATTTTTAAGCGGCGCAAGCCGCATAAGCAGGGTTTGGGGAAGGCACTCACAAGATTCCCGCAGGGGCAAAATGAGCGAAAAGCGAATTTTGGTACTGCGTAGAATCTTGCTCTAAAAAACTGCCGGACTGCCGTTCACTTGCTACTGCCACTTTTTCAGAAAATCTATAACCAGCTTTTTCATAAAAGGCTGCGGGCTGGCGTTCTTCCCCTTACTCCCTACAACACCGCAAAAAGCAAAAATGACGGACTTTCCGGCAAGAACTTTTCCGGCGGCTCGGTCTTTCCCGACAATAAGGCGTTTCGGAAGCTGCGTTTTGCCCGCTGTCTAAAAAAAACGGCAGCTTTTTTGGTTTCACTATCTAATACGGAACTTTTGGAAATTTGCCAAAAATGAGCGCAAAAAAAGCAGCAAATCTTTTTCGGATTTACTGCTTCATGTGCCGCTGCGGGGCGGCGGGATATTCAGTTTCTATGTTATCGGTCAAGCCGGAACTTGAACAGGCTTTCAATCAGCTTTATTCTGATGTAGTCCTCCATATCAGAGTTGTAATAGCCGTTCATCTTAGAGAAGTAGCGGATATATCCAGCGTATCGGTCAAGGACGGCTTGTATCGCTATGGGGTCGCCCTCATGTGCCTTTATGATAGTGTCATAGGGGAGAAGTCGGTTACTCATGGGACAGCACCTCCATTTCCTCTTTTAGCCGCTTCAAGCAAGCCGTATATGCCGCCCGATTGTGCTGCGTGTCCAGCCGCTTTGTTCTCCGATTTCTTTCTGCGTCAAGTGCTGAAAGTAGTACAAAAAGATTTCTTCCTGCGTCTGTTCCGGCAATCGGGCAAGAGCAGCCGCAAGAGAACAGCTATCTAAAAGTATCGTCTGCCCCCGGACAGAGAACGGATAAGTTTCGCCATAGTCTGGAACTTGAAAATACTCGTCTATGGCGCTTAGTGGAACAAACTTTTCTTCGGTCAAGTATTCAAGGGAGATTTCCCGTTTCCACCTCGCTGCCAGCATACGGGCAGCGTCAAAGGACGCATGGCGAATAACAATCCGGCAATAGGTATCATGGGTATAGCGGATATGTTCTTGATAGGCTTCGTATTCAGTCATGGAAAATCCCCCTTTCTTCGATTATGGGAAAGGGCGGCAGCACTTTTTGCTGTCGCCCCTTGATTACCCACCAGCAAGGACAGGCGGGGCTGTCAACGGTGGGCGTAGCCCATTTACTTGCCGTTGACTGGCTCGGCTGGGTTTGCTATAAATTGCACTCACTATGGATTAACAGAACGCCTAAAAATAATCCATGTACTTATGAAGTAACAAATCAATAAAATTGCCAAAATCCCCATTGTTGCCCCTATTTGTAACATCACTGCACCGAACCCGATATAGGCTGAAATTTCTGCTGATATGGTTTGGATAAGTAAGCTATTACAATAGCAGCTACAATGATTGCTGTGATAATTGGAAGCCCAAACCAAACACTTAATTGTTGCAAAATCAGTTTTCCGATATGCTTTTCTTCCACCCCCAATTTTCGGAGTACAGAGAAGCGATATTTATATTGTCCTGCGTCTAAGAGTTGTTGCAAGGAAAGTACGGTAAGACATATAATCATCAATACAACAGCACCATAAATCATTGCAGCCCGTAAAACGAAATTATTTGCTATTGTACTATTCCTCTGTAATGTGCTGAACCGTATTCCATACATAACACCGTTTTCTGCTTGCTCTGGGTATTCCTCTGTAAAAAGTTTTTCCAGTTCCCTTGCATTTTCATAGGAGATGTTTTCTTCTGTTGTGATATAGCGGTTTTTTATTACGGGCAACAACTTTTCACAAATACTGTCTGGAAGTACATAGAGTATATCTGTATAGGAATTGTATGCTGTTTCTCCAATCGGATCCTCATAATAGGACTGCTCGGAAAGAGTCAATTCTCCTGCGTCTGTCATAATGCTGGTATGCTCTTTCAAAAAGCTATCCCGTTCTTCCTCGGTGGCGATTGTTTTCCATTGTGTTGTAAATTCATCTTTTCCCAGAATAATCTGCTCATAACCCAACATTTCCCGTATGGTGTTATAATCACTTAAAGAAATTGCCACAATCGGAAAATCATATTTCTGTCTGTTGTGAAAATCGTCTTTCTCTGGCAGATATAGATTGAAAGTGCAATCATAGTCTGTATCTATTTTATGTTCTGTCAGAAAATCAGTAATGATTTCATAACTGTCCCGTGGCAGATTTTCTTCTTCATAAACATCATTGTATTTTGAATATACCTGTACATCATACATAGAGCGTATATCCAAATAGCCAGACGACCAGCCCGTCAAAATAGGGGCTGCAACGAACATGAAAATTGCTAATGCCAAAGTGATACAAATGACTGCCATAGTATTGCTGGTCGTATTCAGCTTTGAGGTAATCTGCCCGAAAAAGAAAAGTGCTTCCTCATGGTATCGGTGTTCCGGCGATTTTTCTTTCCATGCTACAATCAAACCACTGGTAAGATAAATGAAGGCACAAATGAAGAAAAGTAAGTCAATCAAGACAAAAAGCAGATATTGATTGAGCGTTCCGCCACCTAAAGGCAGATAATATTTATTTGTTAATGCTGCAACACTGGCTGCTGTAAAAGCGTTCAATACAGAACATATCAGCAAACCAGCAATGAAACACTCTCTTTTTTCTTTCTGATTATGCAAAATATCGACCACAGCAAAGTAAGCAGTGGAAAAAGAATATTTTCCCAAAACATAAGCTGCACTGAAAACGCAAAGCGGGGGTCATAATAAAACCAGACCTTTTGTATTCCTGTAATCAATCCCCATACGGTAAATACTTCAAAGAGGACTACTACAACAGAAATGAAGCGGCTCTTTTTTAGCTCTGGCTCATTCTCTTTCTCTGCGGAAAGCATATCAATAATTTTTGTTTTCTGAATGGTACGGGTATTGAAAATTCCTACCACAAAAAAACTTGCCACAAAAAATACCACTGTCAACAAAACGGTATCCGGGAATAATGTCCATGAGATTTCATAAGGCTTTCCATAAGCAGTAAGGAGCATTGCGGTAATGAATTGAGAGCAAAATACACCGCAAAAAATACCAATCAAAATGGAAAACATACCCATAATCAGTGTTTCTGCAAAGAAAATCCTGCCAATGGTTTTTTGTTCCATTCCCATAATGGACTGGACAGCAAACTCCTTTTGCTTCTGTCTTAGCATATAATGATTGACGAACCGTATCAAAAATAACAACAGTAATGTTATCATGCAGATTGCAATTTTCATTCCGTCACTTAACAGCGTAAAATCATACTCGCTGCCTATATCCGGGCTATAATAACTACTGGAAATAGACAAGAACGCATAAAACAAGGTAACACAGATTGTCATTGTGACAATGTAGACCAGATAGTCTTTTACAGACCGTTTTGCATTTCTGAAAACAAGTTTAGCATACATGGCTCTGTCCCCCTCCGATCATGGTAAGGACATTCAGAATTTTATCAAAAAAATCACTTCTGCTGTCGTTGCCCTTGCGCAGTTCCATAAAGATTTCTCCGTCTTTCAAAAAAAGAATACGGCTGGCATAGCTGGCGGTAAAAGCGTCATGGGTTACCATAAGAATTGTCGCCCTAAGCTGTTCATTGATACTTTGAATGGTAGACAGCAGCATTTGTGAGGAATGGCTGTCTAATGCCCCTGTTGGCTCATCTGCCAGTAAGAGTTTCGGATTGTTGATAATTGCTCTTGCACAGGCACAACGCTGTTTTTGACCGCCCGATACCTGATAAGGATATTTGTTTAGAATATCGCTGATATTCAGCTTTCCGGCTATATCCAAAATGCGGGGTTCTACACTCCCGGCAGGGACTTTATTGATTGCTAATGCCAGTGCAATGTTTTCTGAAATTGTCAATGTATCCAGCAAATTGAAGTCTTGAAATACAAAACCTAAATTCTCTCTGCGAAAGCGGGCAAGGGATTTTGGGTTGATTTCCGTTATATCTGTTCCCTCTAAAAAAATATGCCCTGCACTTACGGTATCAATCGTAGAAATACAGTTTAGCAGCGTTGTCTTTCCAGAACCGGACGCACCCATAATTCCGAGAAATTCTCCGGCTTCCACAGAAAAACTAATATCTTTAATGGCTTTGGTAATATTTCCCTCATTGCCATAATATTTCTGGATATGCTCCAGCTTCAAAATTGTATTCATCGGATAAACCTCCTTAACTGTTCCATACCCATATTGTAAATGGAGTATATCATTTTTTGTATCAAGTTTTCTTACGCAGTTCTTACAAAAATGTAAGAAGTGCAGAACCTGTCAGCCCTGCACTCCGATAATAAAATCATTCATTTGAAAGATAAGTGAAATCGTTGTTCCTCTGTTTTCGGAATAAGCAGTAAGTCCTATTCCCAGTTGATCACATAGACGCTTGCAAAGATATAAGCCAATTCCAGTAGAATTTTTCCCGGTTCGCCCATTCTGACCTGTAAATCCTTTTTCAAAAATACGGGGTAAATCACTTTTAGGAATACCTATCCCATTATCGCTGATAGATAGCACAATCTTGTCATTCGTTTTTGTCGCCCCAAAGTGCAAAATAGGCTGCTCTGCATGGTATTTGATTGCATTACCGATAATCTGATTTAAGATGAACCGCACCCATTTTTCATCGGTGTAAACTTTTGTTTCTATATCGTCTATCTGAATTGACATATGCTTTGACGCAAAAGATACTTATTATCTGCGATTGCACTATGCACAACATCGCATAAATTGACTTCACGGACAGAATAGTCTTTTTCAGCGTGTTCGCTCCGGGCATAGTAAAGCGCCTGTTCTGTATATTGATTGATATTCTCTAACTCTGCCAATACCTCTCTGGAAAAGGGAGAACGGTTATTCTCACACAGCAGCTTCATGGCTGTAATTGGTGTTTTTACTTCGTGTATCCATTGTTCAATGTATTCTTTATATTCCCTGCGTTCCCTCTGTATTTCGCCAATCCGTTCCAACATAGATTTTTCAGCCATTTTCATAATCTGGTAAAAAACCTGTTCATCAGCCCTTTCCGGCACTTGCATGATTTCCGGCAATAAATATCGTTCTTCTAATTGCTCCGTCATATTGAGCAATTATTCAGATATTTTTCGTGAGAAATAAAATGCCAGCAAAGATAAAACAAGGACAATCGACCAGACTGCAAGAATAAACAGGACTGTCTGGATAGATTATCGCTTGCAATCAGGAACAAAGCAAGGGCAAGCATACCCAGCAGATTGATTAAAATAACGGGGAGTTGATTTTTCAAATATTGTTTTCCACTCATAATGTATATCCTTGCCTGTGTTTTGTTTTAATGAAATCTACAAGTCCGATTGTTGCCAGTTTGTCACGAATGCGGGTAATATTGACACTTAGGGCATTATCATCAACATAAAGCTGATTATCCCAAAGAAAATCCACAATATCATTTCTGGAACAGATTTTTCCAGCGTTCTTAAAAAGGTAGTAGAGGATTTTCAATTCATTCTTTGTCAATTCTGCTTTCTGTCCTTTGTACTCTATCATGCTACTCTCCAAATGCAGGGTAGCTTCTCTCCACATATAAATTTCTGTTTGAGGGGAACGGTAGGCTTTCTTTAACAATGCAGCAATTTTAGCAAGAAGAATAGCGGGATTATAAGGCTTTGTGATAAACGCATCTCCACCCAGCATAATGCTGTTCAGTTCGTCCATATCTGTATTACTGCTTGTTACAAATACAATCGGAATATCTGAAAAGGTGCGAATCCCCGAGCATATTTCAAAACCGTTATTCCCCGGAAGTTTTATATCCAGAATAACCAGATGTGGCGCAGCTTCTTTTAACTGCTCTATTGTTTGGGAAAAATCCGTAACTGCAAATACTTCATATCCATTCCCAGACAAAAGAGTTTTAAGCTGTGTTTGTATCGTAAATCATCTTCAATGATTAGTATTTTTTCCTTCATAGAGATACCTCCCTGACACTTTATTATACTGTATCAGAGAGGTTTTCTCAATCCATATTGAAGAATAGTAACGGAATAATGGGCGGTTGTCTATCAAATTTTTGTGTGTTACTTTACCGCACATGAGCATTTGCTCCGGGAATGTCTTAGTTAAACTTGAAAGAATTAGATTTTCATTCTCATTACACAAATATTATTAGATAACCAATTCAGAAATATCAATGCTCGTTTTATAGTTTTGTTTTACTCCGCCAGGAGAAGTAATAAAAATCGTAGCATATTCCCCATTTTCATAAAGGGTAATTTCTTTTATATCTTTTTCTTCATCTTGGTTCGTAGTATCGCAATAAAATTTTATGGTATATTTAGGGTTCATACCTATGCTTTTTTCTGTCTCTTTCCATGATTTTATATTTAAAGCAGAAATAACCTTGTCTATATTATGCTTATCATCATACTTTACCAGCAATTCCTTATTTGCGGCATCATATATCTCTATAACTTTTACACCTTTTACATAATTGTCCATTCTCTGCCTTTTTCCGCCCCGCCAGATACCTGTGCCGGTATTTCAGCTCTGCATACTCTGTGATCCGTTTCATGTAGACTGCATCATAAGCTCCGCCTACAGCACCAACCACCGGAATTCCCTGTAAGAACTTCATATACAGAAGCTCTTTTGACAAAGCTCCCGCCGTTTGTTCGATCTGCTCCTTATCCTGATACTCTTCCGGCAGTATTCCGTTTCTGATAAATTCATTTACTTTCCCGTCAATCTCACAAAGTGTATCCCCATAGGATACTGCTCCCCGGATCAATAATAAGATAAAATATTTTTCTTCCCTGCTTTCATAGCTGTATCCATACTGCAGAGCAGTCTCATAAATATTCTTTAAAATCATCCCTGTAAATACCGGAATATCCGGCAGACCGATTCCCAATACGCCCATCCCGATTCCAGACACACCGGATAGCAGTAAATTCTTTGTTCCCGTATCTCTTGCCTTTTTAGAAAAAGAGCGGAGGGATTTGGAATTCTGCTTTACATCCGCCATATACTGCCGCACCTGATAATCCTGCTCCAGTTTTGTCCGCTGATACGTCTTTTCAATAACCCCGGTTCCTTTCTCGAAAATCAGAGCAAATGCCTTCGCAAAAGCGGTATCCAATGTTTTCTGAAGTTTCGGCGGTATCTTTTCCTCCAGTTTCTGATTCAGAATGCTCTCCCTTTTCTCTGAACGCTTCTGAAGGAATCTCTGCTCCTGTACTTCCAGCTTTTCCCACTCCTTCTGAAGCGGTGTCCTTTTATCAAATAATCGCATCTTAATACACCTCCGCACCAAACGGCATCAATGCCAGTTTCGCCAGTTTAAACTGCTGTAAACCAAACGGGATTCCGATAATCGTCACACATAAAGCTGTACCCAACGCCAGATGCTCCAGTGCAAGAGGCAGACCGGATACAATCAGCCAGATGATATTCAAAAGGAACGAACCAGCTCCGCCACCATACTGCACCTCTTTTCCAAAGGGGAAAAACTAAGCGCCGCAAATTTAAAACACTGCATCCCCTCCGGAATCCCCACAACGGTAATACACCAGAGACAACCTGCCAGACACCAGCTCAGCCCACTGACTGCGCCGCCAAACACAAACCACAACACATTTCCCAGGCATCCCATATGCTACACCTCCCCATTCATCCGATTTTTCACATCAGCAAGTATCTTTTCTATCCGGTTGATGGCATCATCACCTGTTCTCTTGCATCTGCAATCTTGCTCTGCACCATATAATCTGCCACCAGCCCGTCCAGAAAGAAATCCGCAAAGGAAAGGAAGCTGCCGATTTCCATGCGCAGATCCAAGGAAACCTGCACATCTCTTAATTCTCTCTGAAAACGCTGAATATCGCTTTTCGCCTGTTCCATCAACGCAGCTGCGTCATTCATTTTAGAATGCTTCACAAAGTCACTGATAAAGCCTCCTCCAAGCATATCAAAAATGCCCCAGTTTCTCGCACTTCCCAACTTATCCCTTGCTGCGTAAAGGCTCTGAAGCGCCCGCTCCCCTGCCTGTACTGCTTCCTGCATTTCCCGTTTCATCATTTCGTTACTCATCGTTTATCCTCTCTTTCTTTTTAGCAGACTATTGCGGCAGATTTTCTATATTTCATAATAAAAAAGACTCCTATCATGACCTCTGCCACAATAAAAGTCTTGCTATCTCATTTGCTACGGGTATCTCTCGATACCGGTTGTCGGTTACAAAACCACCTCTTTCAAGCGTTCAGCTACTCCCTTTTTTGCTTGAGATGAATATAACATATTGGAAATAATTTGTCAAATCATGCATTTTTCTTTTCCAACCGTTCCGCTTCTCTGGCAAATACATGCGAGATATCAAACAGTTCCGGTACATCTGATATGGTACACACATTCACACAATAATTGAGCCATGGAAATTCTTTTGTCATCTGATAAATAACTGCCATGGCTTTTGCTTCTGACATTGCTTCCACCGAATGATATCCCGATCCCTGAATATGCTCAAATCCGTTTGCTTCAAAAAAGTCCCTTACATCCGCATATGCATTATGCCAGTCACCTTTCGGATAATATTCCTTTAGTGCTTGTGTATTCAGGTCAAAATTGATGCCTTTCCTCTGTAAGCTGTCCATCTGTTAGTTCCTTATAAAGTCTGTAATCAGGTTCTCCTTTTCTGTTCCGTTATACCAGAAACACTCTAACAAATTCTCTGCAATTCCTACGGAGTTTTTCAACTGAAAGATTGCTGCCCAGAATCTTCCATAGTCCTGCTTGCGTCCCCGGTCAAGATAAATCCTGCTTCCAAGGGCTTTGACTGCACAGCTTAAATCCTCCTGCTCAAAAATCTGATCTGCCTGTTCACACATCTGATTTACCGTTTCCGGAGCGAGCTTGCTTGTATCAAATTTAAGTTCTACTTTATACATTATACTCATCCTTTCATACAACAAATGACTGAGTGACTCTTCTCTTTCTACTGTAATTCTACCATGAAACCTATATAAAGTCATTCCCCATTTTCACTTGCTTTAATATAAATTTTTCCTTTTATTTTGGAAACACAATCTCCACACAGAACTCATTCCCTTCTATCCGGGCGCTGATTTTCCCATCCATACGAAGTACCAGCTCTTTCGCAATTGATAAGCCGAGACCGCTGGAAGTCTTACTGCGTGCTTCATCCGCTTTATAAAACCGTTCAAACACCTGATCTACATTTATTTTTTCCACATGACATACTTGATTTTTTATCTGTATCCGGATGTTGTTTTCAACTTCTTCCAGTGAAATACTGATTTTCTTCTCCCCGTGATCCAGTCCGTTTTTTATGATATTCTGAAAAATTCTCTGGATTCCCTGTTCATTTCCGTTCATAAACAGCAGTTTATCTGTAATCTGTATCTCCGGTTCAATTCCTCTGCCCGTCCATTCATCGTAGTAGGAAAATATGGTATCTTTCAAAATCTTGTTGATACAGCAGGATGACATTTCCAGATGAAAAGAATCGTTTTTAAGTTTTGTAAAAGTAAATAATTCTTCCAGCATTTCTTTCAGGCTGCCGATTCTCTCCTGTATGATCTTCATATACCGTCTCTGCTCTTCCTGGTCTTCACAGGTTTCCATTAACTGAAAATATCCGTCAAGGGATGTCAAAGGAGTACGGATATCATGTGAGAGATTTGTATATGTATCCGAAATCATCTCCTCTTTCTTCAAGTATTCCTTCTTTTCCCTTCGCTTCAGTTCCAGCCATTCGTTTAAAACATCTGCCAACTCACCAATGCCTCCAAAATCCATTTCTCTGGTAATCAGCATGTTGCTGTCGTGCTTCATCAGAAACGACAACTGGCGGCAGATGTCTTTCACCTGCCGCTGGTATTTCCAAAATAACATTCCTTGTACCAGTATCACTGCTATCAATAGCACGAACCCTAGTTTTATCATTTAGATATCTCTCTTTCTGAATACCCATGCTGTCAGTAATGTAACCACGATTCCGAACGCCGCCGCAATCACAACTGCCGTCAGGCATTCCTTATTGGTCGGTGACATGGATAAAAGTGCAATCTTTCCTGTCACTGTATATTTCAAAATCTGGAAATTCTCCACACCTGCCTTCTGGATCAAATGATTGATCACTCCGTATAAGACAATCATGGTATTCATGCACAGGCAGATAACAATCGTCATGCTGAACACGTTGCTGTTCAAAACCACCGCAATCGCCATACTGATTAGTACCAGTGCATAATGAAGCAAAATCTGAATACCAAAGTATCTCAGCAACTCGCTTCCATTCCCCCACTCCAGATATCCGAAGTACATCTGCTGTGCAATATCTGAATGATGAAATAAAGCAGCATGGTAACAGTCGTATACACAAACAACACGGAAGCTTTGGAAAAGATCAGGTTTCTCCGGCTCCTTACCTGCCCGCCGATATTTTTAATATAACCGCTTCCTATATCTGCACTGGAAAACAGCACTGTAAAAATCACCAGAAACAACGCCACAAACTTCGCCTGCAGGTTTGCATATACCTGATCAAAGACCGTTACTTTTTCTCCCGGCTGTGTCGGCAGGAATACGGACATTCCCATATTGATGGTTTCTGGTTTCACTGTTTCTGCAATGCTTTCTGTCTGCTGTTGTTCCGCTTCCTTGTTCATCGTATCAATATCCAGTTTCGACATGGATGTGGAGAAGAATATAGCTGCCGCCATCACAATCCATACCACATACATACTTTTTGTCCGGACCATCCGGTACAGATCCATTTTTATCATATTAAGCATTTTGATTCCCTCCTGTCAGATTCAAGAAATAGGTTTCCAGTTCTTCACTGGTAATGGAAATTCCATTGACCAAAATTCCTGCTTTTGCCAGTTCCATATTGACATTGGCACTTTCATTCAATCGTTCAAATATATGGATATGGCTCTTATCTGTAACCTGATAGTTGGTAAATCCCATTCTGTCCAGAATCGGGACTGCCTGCTCCGGATGGATTAACTCTATTTCAATCCGTTCACTGCAGCGTTTCATCAGTTCTTCGCTTGTCAGCTCCTGCAGAAGACTTCCATTATGGATAATTCCATAATCCGTTGCAATCTTAGATAATTCCTCTAAAATATGACTGGATATCAAAATCGTCATATTCCGTTCATCTCGCAGTCTCTGTATGGTATCACGCACCTCTGCAATTCCCTGGGGATCAAGCCCATTGATCGGTTCATCAAGGACCAGGAGATCCGGCTCCCCGACCAGTGCCAGCCCGATTCCGAGACGCTGCTTCATTCCAAGGGAAAAATGTTTCGTTTTTTTCTTTCCGACACCTTCCAGTCCGACCGTCTCTAAGATATCTTCGATGTATCCCTTTTTCCGAATACCAAACAATTCACATTTTATTTTCAGGTTTGTATATGCATTCATGTTGCCATACAGCCCCGGTGCTTCAATCAGACACCCCACACGAGAACGAATCCTCTCCAGTTCTTTTCCTTTACACCCGAACATCTCAATCTCTCCGGCTGTCGGTCTTGCAAGTCCACTGATCATCTTCAGGCAAGTCTCTTTCCCGCACCGTTCCGTCCGATAAATCCATAGATAGCACCCTTTTTTATGTGAAGGTTTACTTTATCCACTGCCTTATGATGACCATACTGCTTCGTCAATCCATTTGTACTTAATAACAATTCACTCAATGCTTTCATCTCCTTTTCTTATCTGCTGTTATCATATCGGATAAATCCTAATCAAACGCAAATAAATAGTAAAAAAAGAGTAAAGATTAAGAATGCAGACGGTAGCCGATTCCCCATACGGTATCAATATATTCCTCCTGCGTTACTGCTTTTATCTTTTTCCGGATATTGCTGATATGTACATCCAGTGTCTTTGTCTCTCCCATATAGTGTTCATCCCACGCATATTCAAAAATCTCTTCTTTGCTGAAGACCTGTTTCGGATGCTCCAGTAAAAGCTCCAGAATTGCAAATTCCTGCTTTGTAATTTTGGGAAGCAGCACTCCGGCAATCCGGACTTCAAAGCGCTCACGGTCCAGTTCCAGGTTTTTATATGACACGCTTTTATGTTCCGGCTCCTGCTGCATATGGCGGAGCTGAACCTGAATCCGGGCAAGCACCTCCTGTATCTCAAACGGTTTTGTAATGTAATCATCTGCCCCACTGGTAAGAAGCCCGATTTTTTCATCCAATCCGTCTTTGGCTGTCAGGACAATAACCGGCGTATTGCCCTGTTTCCGAATCTGGGCAAGCACCTCTTCTCCTGAAATTCCCGGAAGCATCAGATCCAATAGAATCAAAGAAAAGCCCGCCTTATCCATCTGGAACAGCATCCTCGCTTCCGTCCCGGAAAAAGCCTGTACCGTCTCATACCCTGCTTTCTGTAATGCCGTATATAAAAGATTATTGATATCCGTATCGTCTTCTACAATCAGAATTCTGTTTTTCTGCTCCATTTTTCTCATCCTTCCATTTTCCGATTTAAACAATATTATATTGCACTTTTATAACTATGTCCAAAATTCTTTTGATATTATCCTTCCACCTCGTCTACATATGCTATATATAGTTCTAATTCTTTTGACATATGCTATATCTTGTGTTAATATAATCTTGTATTTAAGTTTTTGTGCTGTCCCGTCATGGGAGTCTGGACCATTCATCTAGAAGCATATGCAGTTTAAGTTTGGAAAATCGTGTCATTATACTGCCGTTTTATACGGTGCTATAATGGCACTTTTTTTTATTTTAATCTATTTTAACGCCCAAAGAGGCAGAAAGGAGAATTTTTATGTCAGCAATTTTAACAATTTTAGGGAGGGCCACAAGAGATCCTGAGATGCAGCAAGGAAAAAATTCCGGTACGGAATATGTTTCTCTGGACATTGCAGTTTCACAGCGAGGCCAGGATGGAAAGGAAGAAACCATTTACTATCAGTGCTATTTTAACAAGTTCCTTGCAGAACGCTTAGCAAAAGCAGGCGTAAAGAAAGGAACCGGGCTGATGATCTATGGTGATCTGGAGCTTCATCCGTTCATTTATCAGAAAGGAAAGAATGCGGGGCAGGCAAATGCCGGTCCGAGGATCAATGTCAAGGACTGGCACTTTGTACCATCCAACCGTTCTGACAGCAATACCGGACATCCGGGTGCAAACCAGAACAGCCAGCCGAATGGTGGTGCGGCAACGCCCGGTGCAGCCGGCAATGGCAGCTACCCAATGCAGGGAAATCCCAATGGCAGCTACCAGAATCAGGCAATGCCTGGCGGCTATCCACAGCAGGGAATGGCTCCTGCTAACGGTGCCTACACGCCTCCTGCAAATGGCGGACAGTATCAGGCTCCGCCAAACGGAACCGGTCAGCCACAGAGCAGCTACCCGCCGCAGGGCAGTTATACCGGAATGCCAAATTACGGAGGTATGCCGGGCAGTCAGCCAACTGACGGCTTTCAAAATGTGCCGGAACAGATGGCATCCCAGTTGCCCTATTAACTCTCAAGGAACCCTATGTTGAGGAATTGCATTTATCATCTTTGTGATGATGCAGTTCCTCTTTTTCATGTCCGGAAGCGGCGATTTCCCATCCAGCTTCCGGGCTTGTCTAAGAATCATGAATCAGAAAGGAATCAGCTCATGAAAAAATCAAATCGAAAAAAATTCTTACAGTTTGTCGTGCTTGTACTGTTTCTTGCAGCACTTTCGTACCACAGGATGCCAACCGGCTTCTGATTGCAGGCATTGCCCTGATCGGTATCGGAGTCACGCTGTTCAGTTATCTTCTCCCGCTTTTCACGGAACGCCTGAAAAACAGGGAGCATAAGCTACGAAAACGCCCAGAAAGAACTCGTCATCTGGAAGGAACACCTGATCTGGAAACCATTCTCTGGAGACAGATCAAATTCCAGATTACCGGAAAGCTCAAGGAAGCCTTCCCGGATGCCACATGGGATTTTGTGAAAGAACCACCGCTCTCCCAGATACTGGATGGGGAACCATTACGGATTCGCACACGGAATACCGGAAGTTATAATTTTGCGGAAATTCTCATGGATGCCCGTGGCAGTCTGACGCTTCAGATGATGACCATTGAATCCTTACATAAAAAGGAACCGTCAGAAGGAAATCCGGATTCCAGACCAGCCGTTAATCCCAAATCATGGTATTCCCTGATTGGGAAACCGCTACTGATGGAATTGGTCGGTGACTTACAGGCAAGGGGCTATGAAAAGCTGTTTATCAACGAGCAGGGAGATGTCTATATTCTGAACGGCACTGAACCGGAAGTCCGGGGAAAGCTGGAACATTTCCCGCCCAAAGATTACTGGGGCGAATTGACGGAGATTTTTACTGAAGATGAATTGACCACAGAAGAGACCGAGCAGGCACTGGAACTGTCCTGGATCTCATAAGAAGGAGGAACGAATCATGGCAAATAACATCGTAGCAACCTGGGGGTTCAAACGCAAACTCCCGGAACCATTTGAGGATTATACGGACCATGCAATCTTTGATGACATTGCATCCAAATACTGTACTCAGCCACGGAAAAAATCCACGCTTCATGCAGCTACCCTGCGGGCAGTCCTTGCTTATCTGGAGCTGGAAAACCCGGTTGGCAGTACCCCGCCGGAAAAGCTTGGGGCGGTCGGTACCCAATCCAACAATTTTGTTGTGGCGGAATATCCGAGCAAAACCGGTGATCTTCAGGTGGTTGTCTACAACCAGCTAAACGGAAGTTTTACGGAGGCTGCTATACTCCTCCGCCGGATGTGGAAAGCACACCGGAAAAATACGAATTTAAAGACTCCAAACAGTCCGGTGCGGCTCTGCTGTTCGCACTGATGCCGGTTTTTCTGGCAGATGAAGAGTGTAATGAAAAGTATCAGGAATTAAAAGCGCACCGGGACAACGGTTATCCCGATCTGGACGCCGCTGCGGAAACAGCAGCCGTTCTCTGCGACAACATTTACCGGAGAACCCGCTATGCATCAGTCTCCCGACCGGTGGTGTTAAGATTGACCTTCCGGCAAACGGCGTATTGTCGCTGATCAAACCGTTAAATATCCAGAAGGGGGTCTATGCACCAACCGAAGTGCTCCATGGAGACTTTCAGGTGTTACGTCCAGGAAGTGGATTTAAGAAAGCACAGGCAGCCATTTCCAGAGATGATTTTGTTGGGAAATTTATCCTGACCGCATCTCGAAGGCTGTCTCCGGAAGAGGAACTATCTGTTCCGCCATTGGCAGAGTGTACATCATCCCTCCGGAAATCAAACGGATCTGCGAACACGCAAAACTGACAACGGATACCACACAGCCGATGCGGAATTTTCTTTTACGGGGACCGGCAGGTACCGGAAAGACCGAAGGAGCCAAAGCCATTGCTTCCGCACTTCACCTTCCTTACCGCTGCATTACCTGTTCCGCAAATACAGAGGTATTCGACCTTTTAGGTCAGATTCTTCCGGATGTGGACGGAAAACGCACCCGGCTTCAGCGGCAGTACCCGTCTTTTCAGGAAATCCAGTTAGATCCCTCCGGTGCCTATCAGAAGCTGACCGGAAACTATGATGAAGAAATTTCTGCCGAGGACACCTACCAGAAGCTGATCGATACGATTTTTGATGAAATGCACAGCTATTATAAGGAACACACCTCCGGACAGAACTTCCAGTATGTGGATACGCCTCTAGTCGAAGCCATCCGCTATGGGTATATTCTTGAGATACAGGAGCCTACGGTCATTGCTAATCCCGGTGTACTGGTTGGACTTAACTCCCTTTTAGACCGCTGTAACAGCGTATATCTTCCAAACGGAGAAACCATCCACCGTCATCCGGATACGACCATCGTAATCACCACAAACAATGACTATGCAGGCTGTAAACAGATGAACCAGTCTGTCATTTCCCGAATGAACCTTGTGATTGATCTGGATGAACCGGATGAGGATACACAGGTAGAACGTGCCATGGCTGTTACCGGATGCAAGGATGCAAAAACGGTACGTCTGATGACACGCATTGTCAAATCCATGGCTGTCTACTGCCGGGAAAATCTCATTACAGATGGCTGCTGTGGCATGAGGGAGCTGATTTCCTGGGTGCAGTCCTACATGGTCTGCGGGGATATCCGGGAAGCGGCCCGTTACACGGTGCTTGCCTCTGCCTCTGCCGATGCTGAGAACCGTACGGAAGTGGAAGAAAGCTGTCTGGATACTGTGCTTGCTGCGTAGACACGCCTATGAGAAAAGCAGCACTCACAGAAGCCCAGATCCGAAAGCATCTGGCAGATAATCTGTCTTATCTCCGGCAAGCCAAAACACCGAAGTTATCACAAAAGGCAGTTGCCAGAATCTTAAATCTTCCCCCGAAAACCATTATGAATTATGAAAATGCAAACTCCTCCCCGATGGCTTATGCGTCCTTCGCCTTGCTGTGTATTACGGCTGCACGATGGAGGAACTGCTGACAAAAAATCTAAGAAAAGAAAGGAAGAATATCACGTGAATCACAGCCAAAGAAATTTAAAGAAACTAATCCGGGCAAAAGAGGATTCCATTGCGGATGAGGAGTTATTCCTCTCCGCTGCCTATCAGAAGTACCAGACCTCCCTTGCCAGAGCCGTTACCGGACGTTACCGGTATGGACTGCAGGTACTGCTGGACTGGGACATTTCCGAACAGGCAGGCGTTGCATATACCGACAATTATAAGGTACATCTCAACGCAGCGAACCCGATCACCCAGTCTTTCCCCACCCGTTTCTTACGTTCCCAGAGCCTGACAGGGCTCACCGGGCATGAAGTGGGGCACTTACTCTATTCTGATTTCACAGCCCACGCTGTTCATCTGAGGAGTCTGGAAAACGGTTCCTTCTATCCGAAGGAGCCGGAGCTATCCCTTCCAGCTTATCAGACAGCACTGGAGGAGATCAAAGAAGTGTTAGAAGAAAAGGACAAAGCCGGATGCCTGACACTGGCACGATGCGCCGCAACTTTTCAAAACATTCTGGAAGACATCCATATTGAAGACCGTATGTGTGAGGAATTCCACGGCACCTTCCGACAGGGGATTGAACTCAATAACCTGCGTATGTCCGAACAGATTCCTTCCATACAGGAACAAATTGACAAAGAATACCAGCCATTTTCCATCATTGCCAACCTGATCCTTTCCTATTGCCGGACCGGAAACATCAACAATCCCACCGGCTATCAGGGGGATTATCTGGATACCATTTCCGATTGTACCGATCTTCTGGATACGGCAATGGAATCGGAAAAAGGCACTGACCGGATGCTGGTTTCCAATGCGCTCTTAGCCCTGACCTGGAACTATATCCAGCCGCTCATCGAAAAAACACGGGAGGAATTGGAAATGCATGGCGAGGATTCCGCTGCCGATGCTCTGGAAGATCTTCTAGGGGATGAAGTCAGCAGCGGCGCTCCTCTTCCGACCGGAAAAAGCGGTGCCATTCCAAAGAATATCAAACCAGCTTCCCCAAAAGGAAGCGGGAATGATGAGGGCAATGCTCCTTCCGGTCCACGTACCAAAGAGGATGCTATAGAGGAAGCCAAACAGGTGCTTTCGGAAGAAGGCGGGCGCATCGCTCTTACAAAGACCAATACCATTCTGGATGAAAACAACCCCGGCGTCACTTATGTCAGTCAGTATCAGGGCAGCGGCTATGAGCATGCTGCAGAGGATCTGTTCCGGATCTTGAACGATGTGGCTGCAGAAAAGGTGCAGGAAGACTGTCAGACGGAACTGACCGAGGAACTGCAGAAAACAGCCAATGATATTCATTACGGCAATGCCCATGCAGGCATCCATGTTACCATCCATCGCCTGACCAGTGTTTCCGATTACCTGAAGAATGAATACCAGACAGTTGCTCCCCCGCTCCTGCGCGCTTCCAAAAAGCTGCAAAGCACCATCCTGCCGCTTTTGAAAGAAGAACAGCAAGGCGGAAAGCAGAAGAATCTCCTGTTTGGAAAACGTCTGGACTCCCATGCTCTCTATAAGACAGACGGAACCATCTTTACCAGAACCAGACTTCCAGGAGAGGAAAAACGTCTGGCTGTTGCCTCCTGATTGACGAGAGTGGTTCGATGGGTTGGGGTGACCGGATGACACATGCAAGAAAGACTGCCATTGTCCTTTATGATTTCTGTAAAAGCCTCGGTATCCCTATCACCATTTACGGGCATTCCACGGATGCAGGCGGCGTTGCTCTTTACTCCTATGCAGAATTTGATTCTGTGGACAATGAGGACTGTTACCGGCTGATGGATATGTGCGACCGCAACGGGAACCGGGACGGCGCAGCTCTCCGCTTCGTAGCAGAGCATTTGTGCACACGCCCGGAGCTTCAGAAGCTGCTGATCCTGATTTCTGACGGTCAGCCAGCCGATTACGGCTACAGCGGAACGGAAGCAGAGGCAGATCTGCGGGGCATCAAGAAAGAATACGAAAAACGGGATGTCATCCTGTTTGCGGCTGCCATTGGTGACGATAAGGAAAATATCCGCCGGATTTACAAGGACGGATTCCTGGATATCACGAAACTGGAAGAGCTTCCAAAGAATATGGCACAGCTTGTCAAACAGCATCTCAAATAAAGGAAGGTGAATACTCATGAATGAAACTTATCAAAACCGGATTACCGACCAGATCTGCAAGATCCAGAATGACCGGGCACTCATTGCCTTTTATGACCGGCTCCGCTACGCACCACTCGGCAACTATGCACAGCTACATGCCAAAGGGGAATATCAGGAAAACGGGCATAAAGTACATTCTTTAATCTGCATCACCATTCAGGATTATTCCAACGGTACCGGAGACCGGAATATCATCACCCGTTTCAACCTGGCACCGGAACAGATCCAGTTCCTCTTAACCCGGATCACTTCCGGTTTTCAGGAATTTGAATGGAGCCAGAGCAAGATCTACGGCAATCCCGATCAGAACGGTTATTCCACAGCCAGATGTTTTATATCTCCAGACATCCCTATGATTCCAAAGGGCAGCCTATGAAAAGCCCATGGAAAATCCAGATTGTAAATGGGAAAGGCATCAAAGCACAGAATAAGAACGGTGGTTCCTACATGCAGCCACGCAGCTTCCAGTCCGAAAAGACGACAGCCATCCAGCTTACCGACATGGATCTGTTCACGCTTCTGAAGCGGACGGATTCCTATATTTCCAACTGGGAAACGGTGATTGCTGCATCACTGATCAATAACGGAAAACGGATGCTGGCAGACCAGCAGAACAGTCAAATGCAACAGACAGCACAGGCTCCGCCTTACGCTGCCTAAATTTTCAGAAGAGAAGCGGTACTTTACTGCTTCTCCTCTTTTTAAGAAAGGAGACTTTAGTTATGAATATTGCACTCATCCGGACCATGGACTCTCAGGGGCGTATCGTCATCCCTGCAGAAATCCGGAAACAAATGAAGCTCTCAGACGGAGATGCACTGGAACTGGAAAATGTGGGAATGGAGCTGCTTTTACGCAAATGCCCTACCCACTTAAACGGAAAAGAGGAAATGGCTTCCTATCTTTCCGTCCTCTACAGTGTCATCCACTGTGGTATCGCAATTTGCAGTGAGGCTCACATACTCGTATCTGCGGGCATCTATCTTCCGGAAGGCACTCCCGTTACAGAAGAACTCGCCGAATTGGTTGCGGACGGCCAGGAACTGATCTCTGCTGAGAACTGCCCTGTCTACCCGGTATCCAACACCCGTCAACCGGTTTGTGCTTTTTTCCCGATTTTAAGGAAGACAGAGAGCCGCTGGCACTTCTTCTCTGTTCCAGAACCGGACAGCATTTATCCGAGATGGAATTGGGATGCGCTAAACTGGTCGCTGCCGTAATTGCAAACAAAATTAAGTAAGGAAAGGAGCGTGAAATCAATGAAGAATACAAATATAACCTTACACACCACCCAAAAGAAAGAATATGTCCTCACCGGAATCCTGTCCCTGCCCCTCCATCTGGGAGAACGGGCGTGATCTATAGTTATAACCAGACCTTTGCTACCAGTCCGGTGCAGAGTATTCTGGAAGTATCCGAAAACGGTGTGGTATTTGAGACCTGCAACAGTATTTACCGTCTCAGCTACACCCGTGTTCCGATGGAGCTGGAGGCGATGTGTGCTTGACAAGAATGGAAGAACTGGAGAGCTGCCTTTCGGGGCTCCTCTCCACCTTAAAGAAGAACCGGGAACATGTGCCTCTGGAAGTGCTGAAGACACAGTATAAGCAGCCGTATGAAGAACTGGTCAGAAACATCAACCTGACCGCTTCTGCCTATGCAAAATCTGTGCTGCTCCACCGGCTGGTCCTGAATCCGGATGCAGATGTGGAGGAACAATGTACCGTCATCAACCAGATGATACAAACTTCCGGGATGCTGAAGAAAATCAGCTCCTGCATGTCCAAAACCTATGATGTAGGACAGATATATCCTCTGATACTGGAACTACGCCATATGGTCGAACAGGCACTCTGGCCCTATGTGAATCAGGCAACTTGTCTGGTCGCAGATCTGGATGATATAGAAAAAGAACCGACAATTTACAATTTTTTGACACATGAAGTTTATGAAAATGATACCTGGATTCACCGAGAAATCGACCTGCGCTGGAAACTACTGGTACATCTTACTCCCGAACAAAGAGAATCCGTACCACCAGCAATCATAGTATGAATGGAGGAATTTACCATGAAAGAACAACCATCTAATCCTTGCGAGAAAGTCTCATTTATTTTGACCTATGACCAGCTTGAAGCTGCTTATAACATCTACCGGGAACAATTTATTTCCTGCGACTTCATCCGCCGCTCCATGGAACGTCTGGAGGAAAGAATCGGACTCTGCAACCTTCCATATGAAACGCTGCGTGATGATCCAAGCCTTCTTCATGAAGCATACCTGCAGTTTCTCCGACTGGAAGACTGCAATGTGGCTTATAACGACACGCTGGAGCAGGTAATTGATGCAATCGAACAATGGCTTGCCTCTGGCACCTTATCCCCTGTAAACCTTACGGTTCCCAACCAGAATATGGGTGAAACTTTTGGAACGGAGGTGGATGTGTAATGGCAAATATCTGCTGTGATGATGTGATCTTTTATACAGAAGGAAATCCGGAAGGACTATATGACTTGTGGGAGGACCTGGAAACCTACATCATTCTGAACCAGAATCCTGATTTATGCTGGATTGGCAATTTATTTTCCCACAAGAAAATAGATTCCACCGGAATATCTCTTCGTGGAAATGTCAGCTACATGGAATGGAATGATACGTATATTCTACTTTCTTTAGAGACAGCATGGACTCCACTTTATGAAGCATATCAGGCGATAGCCGCTGCATATCATGTTCCCTTTGTGATGCAAAGCATAGAACCTGGAGAACGAATTTATTATAACACGGATGAAGCACACCTATTTTTCCCTGACCGATATTGTGTCCGCTTATATGAAGAAAGCCTATTGACTCCATGTGGCTTAATAATCGGAGAAAAGCTGGAAGACGGTGAACCATTTGAAACGGAAACAGACGTATTAGAACGATTCAGAGATTGCGGATATCCAGCAGCTACACTAAAAGAGTTGGAGCTCATGTTCGATGCGGATGAACTTATTATTTTTGAATTTACAAATCCATATTTGGATCTGGAGCAGAAAAATGCTTGTGCATGAAACTTCTCCCCTCCACACCAAAGACGATTATCATCAGATTTAAAGGAGGAACACCATGACTGATTTGGAACTGGATGTCTGGGATGCATGGCTCAGGGAACGTCAGGAACATCTGGAAGAAACCCTGTCCAATATCTCACCATCGGAAGAACCCTGCAGATATTACCTGCTAACCGGATATATTCAGGGAATGCTAGAAGCTCTTACCATGCTTACGACTGTTGAGGATGGGAAACGCTTCAAGATCAAACTGGAGCAATTTCGCCAGAATCTGCTCCTCTCTGGAGATTACGATGCTACCGGTAACTATAAACAGGCAGTGAAGAAAACTGCTGTTTAAATACTTCGAGCCGCCCAATCGGACGGCTCTTTTTATGCCCGAAAACGGTAGCCTACACCACGTATCGTTTCTATGTAGTGCGGTTCTTCCGGATTTTCTTCTATTTTCTTTCTCAGATTCTTGACTAACCCATAGACACGGTTATCCACTTCTGACTCCACATCCTCATAAATATGCTGGTAAATCTGTTCTTTTGTAAATACCCGATTGGGGGATAAGGCCAGATAAAAAAGCAGGTCATATTCATGTCTGGTAAGTTCCACAACCTTACCATCTTTGATTACGCTCCGCTGAAGCTGGTCTATTTCCAAACCTTGGAATGTCAACTTTTCAGAATTTGTAATCTCCATAACTTCTAACGTACTTTCGCAGGCTAGAACTGATTTAATTTTATTCAGGATTCCCTCTTCGGAATCAGAAATGGTAAGAATCATCACTTTCCCATAACATCACCTGCTTTTCTTAGCATTTAGCTTTCACTCCTCATTAACAATGTTTATCGATTGGTTACATAGATATATGCATCTTCCAAAGTTACGTCACAAGCTATACATCCACTTTCTGACGGCATATTCTCCCCTAACAGTCTTAATCTAATTCCTTCCTCCGTATACTGCTTACTGGAAATATGATATTTTCTTTCTAATTCTCTTGCAAGGCTTTCGTCCTCTGTACAGCATTCCCATACATGCCCTCTTGCCTTATTCAATAATTCCCTCATTGTTCCTGTATAAAGGAATCTACCTTTTTTCATAACCGCAAGCTGATTACAGGTTGCCATCAGATCCTCCACCACATGCGTTGAAAATAATACGGTGCGTTCTTCTGCAAAATCTACCAGTAAATTACGGATACGGATGCGTTCCTCCGGATCGAGCCCTGTTGTTGGTTCATCCACAATTAAAAAATCCGGCTCATGGAGTAATGCCTGCACTAATCCAACTCTTCGCTTCATTCCACCTGAAAGCTGCCGCATTTTCTTTTTCTGATGGTCTGCAAGACTGGTCTTCTCCAGATAGTAATCAATCCTTTTCTTGCTTTCTCTTTTCTCAATTCCAGCCAGATCTCCCATATACTCCAGACATTCTCGAACAGTCAAAGACGGATACAGATCAATTTCCTGTGGCAGATACCCAATCTTTTTCTGTATCTTTTCGTAATTTGCTTCGCAATATAGCGTACCATCTAACAGAACTTTCCACTTGTGGGTGCAAGCACCGTTGTAAGCACCCGCATCAACGTTGTTTTTCCTGCACCATTTTCACCTAACAGACCAAATATCCCATGTGGGATTTCCAGATCCACATGATCTACCGCTGTCACTCCATTTTTAAATGTTACTGTTAAATCGTCTATTCTTATACTCATAATCTTACCCTCTCTTCTTTAATATCTTAGGAACAAATGCAAGCATCATCCCCGCAAATACCACGCACAGCACCTTCCCGCCAAGCCATCTCCACTCTGTCAGCTTACCGAAATCACAAGTTCCGTAGGAAAATGGTCCCCAGTTTTTCAAAAACTGAGTTGCCTTTCCGGAAATAGAGAAAAACCAGAAAAGCAGCACGACACCCATACCAATCCATCTGTTTCGAACCAGATTGCTGACAGTTACGGAAAGCACACTCCAAAACAAAACAGTTCCGGGAATCGCAATACAATAAATTCCAAACAAGGCACCGCCATCTAATTCTTCTGTCAGATTCACCGGTTTCTGCCAATAAAAGAGTCCATATGCCAACAAACTGATTCCAATCAGATAAGCTACCTGCACAAATAGTCTTTTATAAACTACCCCTGCCTGCTTTTTTAGATTATAAAGGCAGAATACTTCCGAGCGTTTGCTCTGCACTTCCACCAGATAAGTATCTGCACAGAAAACGACTGCCAGAAGCGAAACAGCTCTTTCCACTGCCCTTCCGATTTCGTTTGCGTATACAACAGGCTGGATTGCACTCAATATCACAACAAAAGCGATTGAATATGCAATTTTATAATATGGCATACATATTTTTACTTCTTTCTTCAATGTACTCTCCTCCTTTTCCACATCCACACCGCTATAAACATGAGCAGTATGGATGCTGCCACAAGAAGCAGTTGATTGAGATATACCCGATATGGCAATCCCGTTTCAAAAAAATTCCCCGGAAATCTAACCATAATAGAGAATGGTCTTGCATGACACTGTCCTTTGCTGTCCCATGTCAGCATATTAGAATAAATGATATAAAGAACCAGCGCCGGAACCGCTGGAAGCGGATTCTTAAACAGCAGCGCTGTAACCGCATACACACAGCAGATCATCAGGATGTTCGGCAGGACATACAGGATCGAATTCTGAACAAAATCCAGTATGTTCATAGCAAATCCTGATTTTACTGCCGTGGCATAACACAAAATGATAAATACGATATTCATAATGACCAGTGCCGTCGTCATGATGAGAAATCCACTGCTTATTTTCCCGGCAATATATTGAAAAGCCGTCATCGGTTTGGTGTGCAGCAATTCATAAGTATTTCCTCATATCCTGGAAAATAAAAACGCCAGCAGAACCGTTGCAAAGAATGCCATATGCAGGCTTGCAAAATCTGTAAATTTCTTCCGAAATAATAGGAGAATGGATGTTTCTCAAGATTTTCTCTGATATACCGATTGACTTCCTCCGGCTTCCCTGATACCATGAAACGTCCTCATACACATAATTGGCACCATTAAAGTGGTATTCCGTTTTCAGATACTGACACGCCTCCGTAATCTCCATCTGTTTCATCTCAGATATCACTGCCTCCGCCTCTGCTTCCGACATGCCAAACCCATTCTCTGTGTCTTGAAGTATCTTTACAATCTCTTTCTCCCACAGTTCTCTCTCCTTATCCGGTGTTGCCGGAATACATCCCTCCATAACATCCCCATCGGAAGCCATTTTTACCTTCCTGAAGGTTTCATCCGGCTTCACGTAATGAATGGACAGATAAGGTGCAAGTGTCTGGTACATACTGATTAAAACAACAATCAAACCGGTCCAAAATATCGGATTTTTAAGATAATTTTTCAGATTCCTTTTTATGATCGCTTTCATAAGTCATCCCGCCTTTCTTTTTTCTACAAACAGCATAGCCTACAAATCACAACAAAAAAACAACAGCCATTTATTTCTGCTGTTGTTTTCTGATACATAATTTTTAAACACTGCCTCAATTTCCGCACCACCATCTGCTGCATTTTTTATCAGCAGTTTCCCGCCATGCCGTTCGCAGTAGATACGGCTGATATACATACCCATTCCAAAATGCTTTAAATCATCCTGCGAATTTTCATGATAAAACGCCTGTGTCACCGTATCGGTATTTTCCTGAAATCCCGTTCCGTCATCACCGATACTCATTTTCAGATCCTGCGCCGTCACTGTCAGCTTCAGCCCGACTTTCTGACTGGCATAGCGGAATGCATTGGACAACAGATTATCCGCTACTTCCATGATGATTTCCGCATCTGCGACCAGAGTTTCCGACTCTCCCACTGCCGTTACCGTGAAGTCCTTTTCTGATTTTTCTTCCATGACTTCTGCCAGCGTTTTTATCTGGCTGATCAACTGCCGGATATCCACCACGGAACAGTTTAATTCCCGTTCTTCCAGTTTCGTCATCTTCCGCATAGCATCAATAAAATGGTTCATCCGTTCAATCTGAAGCATACCGCCCCTTAACATCTCCATCATTTTCTCTTGATCAAGCATATCTTCCGGAACAAATTCCAAAAGCATTTCCTGATATCCCCGCATGATTGCAAGCGGCGAGCGGATATCATGGGCAATCGCTGCACGCAGTACCCGCTCATCTTCGATCATCTGCCAAAGTCTACGGTTATTTTCTTCCAACTGCCCACGCATCCTTTCAAATTCCCTGCACAGCATCCCCATCTCGTCCTCGTTCTCATAAGCCATATGAAAATCCAGATCTTCCTCCGCAATCATCTGTGATGCCATCTTCAGTTCCTGAATCGGTCTCTTTAATTTATTTTTGTAAAACAGGCTGACCGCAATTCCACATCCGGCAAAAGAAAAAAGCAATACTCCGTACGTCTGAAGGAAATCACAGGTTTCTGAAATATGCCAGTCCATTCTGCTCATTTTACTCTGATTCGGTCTCGGTACCACTACCTCAAAATTTTCATTGCGGTCATTCATTGCCTGATAATACTCGTCCTGATCCACGTACTTCCACCAGACCTCCTCCTGTATCTGCCCGGCAATCTCAATAATTGACACAGAAAGAAAAAAAAGTGACAATCAAGCTGAGTATCGTATATAAAACCATTGTCTTTTTCAAGGATAAATTTCTTATCTTTTCCATCGATACCCCATCCCCCATACTGTCTCAATGTATTCTGTCTGCGTATATTCCGCCAGTTTCTTTCTCACTCTCCGGATCAGTTCCGTAACAACACGGCTGTCACCTTCCGCATCATAACCACACACCTTTTCGTATATCCGCTCCCTGTCAAAAACCTGTCCTGGATTCATGGACAAAAACTCAATGATTGCATATTCCAGCTTCGTAAGCTCCAAATCATTTTCACCGATCTGAACCCTCTTTGCTCCATAATCAATACTGAGGTCTCCGTGGAATCTGTATTCAGACTTCCCTTTATGACGCTCCTCACGCTTCAAATGTGCAATAATACGAGCATCCAGTTCTTTCAGACTAAACGGCTTCAGTATATAGTCATCCCCACCGGATAAAAGCCCGTTTACCCTGTCCTGCTCCTCCACTTTTGCCGTCAGGAAGATAATGGGACAAGTTACTTTGCCCCGGATACGTCTGCATACTTCTAATCCGTCTATTTTAGGCATATTGATGTCCAGCAAGATAATATCCGGTTTCTTATGGATTTTTTCCAAAGCATCTGTGCCATCTTCTGCCATCATTACATCATATCGTTTGATTTCAAAATAGTTCTTTAACATCTTTAATAATTCGATGTCATCATCCACGATCAAAATTCTATATGCCACTTTTATCACCTCGTTTTATCAGTATACAACGAAAAAAACAATAAATAAACAACAAGAGAAACACTTCGAGCCGCCCATTGCCGGACGGCTCCTTTTATGCCCGAAAGCGATAACCAACACCACGTATCGTTTCTATGTAGTGCGGTGTTTCCGGATTTTCTTCTATTTTCTTTCTCAAGTTCTTAATCAGACCGTAAATTCGGTTATTCACTTCTGACTCCGCTTCCTCATAGATATGCTGATAGATCTGTTCTTTCGTGAATACCCGATTAGGAGATAACGCAAGATATAGAAGCAGATCATATTCATGTCGGGTAAGCCCCACTGTCTTATCTTCTCTGATTACACAACGCTGAAGCTGGTCTATTTCCAGACTTGGGAATCTCAACTTTTGAATGTTTACATTATCCATAAACTCTACTGTGTTTTCACAGACTAGAACCGATTTAATCTTATTCAGAATTTCTTCCTCGGAATCAGAAAACGTAAGAATCATTACTTTCCCATGGTATCACCTGCTTTTCAACCCTTCCTGATCTTTTTCAAATATCCGGAAATAGTTTATAAACATATCCCGAACGAGTTCACGTGATGTCATTTAATTTCTCTTTTATATAAAGAGGCACAATTACGCAATTTATCAGTAGCCCTCTTTTTTATCCGGATCATAAAATTTCTGCAGTAACAGCCGAAAGTTTCAATAGCTTTATCAGACGTTCGTAATACTATTTCTTCTTTAACCCATATCGACTATAACCTATATATATTAAAGGCAACAGTACAATAAATAATAAGATGTACAGAAACATCAATAACGAAATCTGACGAAATACAAACGAACCAATCTGAAAAAGAATCGGCGTCCTCACTGCATTAAAAATATTAGTCAATACAGTTGGCAGCAAATTGAAAAAAGCATCAAATGCCGGTAATACTCTTGCGATAAACGGCATCATACAAAGCAGGAAAAACGGGATACAAATCGCCAGATTCGGTGTATGCATCTTAACTGTCACCAGCATAGTCAACGCAGCACAAAACATTGTCACGATATACCGCCCACAAGTATCAGCAAATAATATTCTCCATATGTCATAACATAAATACTGTATGGATCATCAATCTGATACGGCGTGAAAAATCCGCTTGTTCCCATTACTGCAAATGAGATAAGAGACAATACCCCCACTCCGATCCAATAGGTAACCGTTGACACAAGTATTCCCGCAAAAATCTTGTTTTTTATTGCCTTCGTTCTTCCATATTTAGTGGCAAAAAAAACATCCTCTGTTCCCGGGCGGAACTCTCCGGAAAATATACCAGCTACCAAAAAACCTATGATCACTGCCATTAACAGTACATAAGTTTGTGCGTACATTGTCATCGTAGTCCAGGAATCTTTTGCTTCGAACATAAAAGGTATTTCTATCTTTTTATAAACGCTTTCCAGATAACTTCTCTTTTCAGGTGTAGTACCATACTCTTCCACTATTTTCTTCATATTGTCCTGATAGATTGTATAGATATTCTGTAGCTGTTCATCTGAAAGCTGATATACTACACTTTCATTCCATTCTGAATCTGGAGTCATTATGCCAATTACAAAACTATAAATATCATAATATGACTGTACTGTTTTTCCATATTCTGTATTTGGTATTTCATCCGGATATTTGGCAGATATCGTCTTGTAATCATTTATTACTTCGGAAATTTTCTCCGCTGTAAGTTCCCCTTTCCATTGATTGATATTTTCAGCCAGAAGCCGTCCCGATTCAATCCCAGTGTGATTTTGCCCCTCTTCATCCACATAGCGCATACTTCCGATTGCCATACCGGAATAAATAATCGTCACCACAAGCACTGCCGCAAGCAAAACCTGATTAACCCGCTTAGAAAAGATCTTTTTCAACTCATATTTGAACATCATCTTTATCACCTGCCTTTTCTCCAAAATACAGAAGAAATGCATCCTCCAGTGTTGTCTCCACCTGTACTGCATTCCTTGCCGGCGGCGTCTTTGAAAGGACTCTTAGTTCCACTCCGTCGGCAACTGTCCTTACATTTCCAGTCAGATATTTCTTCATATAATTATTCAGTTCCCTTTTAGGAACAGTACAATTCCATACTGACATATCCATAGACAAAATAATCTCATCCGATGTTCCTGTATAGAAAAATTTTCCTTCTTTCATCAATATGATTTCATTTGCCACGTATTCGACATCTGACACAATGTGGGTAGACAGCAGGACAAGGCGGTCTTCCGACAATTCACTGACCAGATTTCGGAACCGGATTCTCTCATTCGGATCAAGACCGGCGGTTGGCTCATCCAATACTAATATCCGCGGATCATTCAACATCGCCTGAGCAATTCCGACTCTCCGGATCATTCCCCCTGATAAAGTGCGCATCTTTTTTTTTTCGCTTTTCAGCCATCCCGACCTGCTCTAGCAGTTTTAAAGCCCTTTTCTTTGCCACGATGGGACGGAGTCCTTTGATGGATGCAATATACATCATGTAGTCATACACTGAAAGATCCGGATAAAACCCGTAATTCTGCGGCAGATAACCGAGTATCCCTCTATAAGATGCTCCCAAACTGAAGATATCCTTTCCATTCCACAAGATTTCTCCGCTTGTCGGATTTATCGCTGTACACAGCATCCGCATCAAAGTGGTTTTCCCCGCTCCGTTTACTCCCAATAACCCATATACACCTTTCTCCATAGAATGTGTTACGTGATCTACTGCATGTACATCTCCATAAGCTTTTGTTACATTTTTAAATTGCAGTTCCACTCGACTTCACCTCCCAGTTTATTTCGCAGTTACATTGCGATTTGTGAACACAAAAGATCAGATAACCAAACGATATGATCAGCAAGCCAACCCAGATCGGTACCGAAATTTTCTGATAAATAGAATCTGTGGACACAATCAGCGTCCAAATCAGTATGCAGGATATACTTAGAAAAACAGCAATATGCTCCATATCATTCCATTTGCTATACAATAGTCGGAAACAGATACAACAGGAAACATTAAGCGGCACTAGAAAATCTATGATGATCCGGTATGCCGAAATCTGTAGTGTATAAACTGAAATACTGAAAAAAGCTGTAATCATAACCAGATCCACTGCTGCAAATAGCAATGTCCTTGCAGCACAGATCTGGCGCAGTGAATAGAATGCCGTTTTTTCGATCTCGACTGCAGAAAATCTCCGGTTCTTCCAGATTTCAGGTACGATCATCACAGAAAACATCACCGACATAGCCCCAGTGTCCGCTCTGTATTTGCTCCTCCATCTGAGTCCGCCAGCAGAATCCAAAGCAGAAACAGGATTCCTCCCTGCAGGGCCCACCATCTTTTCTTGATAAATTTGAACTGCTCAAATAAAAATTCGAAATATGACGCCCGTCTGTTATCCTGACGGCTCACAATGTCTGAACACCGTTCCATTACTGTGCAAACTGCCGTTTCCTGTATATATTCCTTCTGTATCAAGGATTTATACTCCTTGATTTTTCTCTGATACTGCTTCAATCTCTTCCCTCCTCCAACTGTTTTGACAGTAATTCTTTTGCTTTCGAAACACGATATTTTACAAGTGATAATTTTATATGTAATAAATCAGAAATTTCTTTTTGTTTGTAAGTACGTAATCATCCGTATCTGTCAGCAACTATATTTTTCTGATACACTCTTTTCATAACAAAGAAAGGAAATTGTATCATTATGAAAACAGATGAAAAAATCACACTGTGGTCTGAAAGAATCCATGAATTTCAATTCAGTGGGCAGACTTGTAAAACATGGTGTCAGGAACATCACGTTCCAGTCTCTTCAATGAATTATTGGATGCGCAAGCTGAAAAAATTGGACGAACAATCGGATACAGATATGATTTTTGCAAAAATGCCAACGGAAAAAGAAATTTCAAAGAATGAGACTTTGAATATCAGCCCGTCTCCAGTCCGCATTTTTATCACAAACGCTATTCGGATTGAAGTGATGCCTGAATGCCCGCCGGAATTTTTTCGTGTTCTGATCCAGGGGCTGAAAGATCATGCTTGATCTGGCAGGTGGCACAACCGTTTACCTTGCCTGTGGAGCTACCGATCTGAGAAAAAGCTATCACGGACTGGCTGCAATTATCAAGCTAAAATTCAAACTTGATCCCTATTCGCGCTGCATGTTTGCGTTCTGCAACCGCAGGCGGACTTCTATTAAGATTCTGCAATGGGACGGATCCGGTTTCTGGATTCTGATGAAGAGGCTTGACAAAGATTCCTTTCACTGGCCGGATACTCCGGATGAATTACAGAAAGTGACCCTGAAAGAAATGCATTGGCTGTGTGATGGTCTTTCACTTACTCCAAAGGGAGCCTTTGAAGAAAGACATCCAAAGATTGTTGTATAAAGAACGGATTTGTCAATTCGCAAAAAGCACGAAATCCTTGTGGATATCGGTATATATTCCTACACAGTAAAACGTTGATTTTTCTCGAACAGCTGGACTTTCTATGCTATACTGGAATTATCATATAAGAGTTTGGAGATTACCGGATGGATCCGTTTTTTACAGAGGAACAGCTGAATAACATGAGCCGCGAAAACATGATGGAAGTTATGAGAATCATGCAGAATCAGGTTCAAAAAAAAGAGACCGAGGTACAGCTTCTGAAAGACAAGCAGAAGGAACTGGAATTTATGAACGCAATGCTTTCAGACCGTCTTGCACTTGCACAAAGAAGACGTTTCGGTTCTTCCAGTGAAAAATACGCAGATGGATATGAACAGATGGATCTGTTTAATGAGCTGAGGCCAATGCAGATACGGATACTGCTGAGATTGAAGAGGAAATCGTGATTCCATCGCACAAACGGAAAAAACGCACCGGCAAAAAAGAAGAAGATCTTTCTAATTTCGAAGTGACAGAAACAATCGAATATAAACTGACCGGCGAAGACCGCTATTGTCCGGACTGTGGAACAAAGTATAAAGTCGTCACAAAAGAAGTCGTAAAACGACTGAAATTCATCCCATCCACCTTTGAAGTGGTGGAAGAAGTTACCTATGTATATAGTTGTCCCAAATGTAGTGCTATGATCGGCCGGAAAAAGAGCTGCCGCTGATCAAGGGAAGCATTGCTACTCCTTCGCTGGTTGCCGGAGTCATGAATGCAAAGTATGTCAATGGCATGCCGCTGGCAAGACAGGAACGGGAATTCGCAAGGTATGACTTAAATCTTTCAACAAAAACAATGGCAAACTGGATCATCAGCTGTGCAGACCGGTATCTGGGACTGCTTTATAGGCAGATGAAGGAAGAATTCCTAAAGAGCAGATACATCCATTGTGATGAGACCAGGATTCAGGTAATTGATGAACCGGATCAGAAAGGATCATCTCAAAACTGGATGTGGGTATATCTGACAGACCGTTACAGTGAATCCCCACCGATGGTTCTCTTTGATTATGAGAGAACGCGTGCCGGATATCACCCGGTAAACTTCCTTGGAGATACATTTCATGGATATCTGACGTGTGATGGATACCAGGCGTATCATGGACTGAACTATTCCATTACCGTAACAGGATGCTTTACCCATGCGAGACGCCGTTTTGATGCTGCGCTCACGGCATTAAAAAAGGATTTCACAAAGGAGCAGCTGAAAGAAACCGTTGCATATCAGGCAATGACGAGGATCGGAATCCTGTATAAAGTGGAGGAACTGATCAAAGATAAGACACCGGAAGAACGGTATCAGGAACGCCAGAAGCAGTCGCGTCCGGTAGTGGATGCCCTGTTTGAATGGCTGCATTCGATGGAAGATTCTGTAGACAGATCTTCCCTTATTGGTGATGCCATTTTATATACGCTGAATCAGGAAACCTATCTTCGCAGGTACTTGGATGATGGGCATCTGAGCATTGATAATAATAGTGCGGAACGTGCAATCAAAAATTTTGCAGTAGGCCGCCGAAATTGGCTGTTTGCAAGAGCATCCGTGCGCAGATGCCAGCGCAGTTGTTTACAGTATCGCTGAAACTGCCCTGCTGAATGGACTGAAGCCATATGTATATCTTTCCTATGTATTAGACGAGCTTCGTAAAATGGGACCTTTTCCAAAGCCGGATGATCTAAATCGGCTTTTACCATGGTCAGATGAATTACCGGAAGGGTTTCGAACCAAAAAGAAGAAATAAAATGTGCCGCCCGATGGGCGGCATTTTTAAAAAGTCAAGGTACGGATGATTACGTACTTACCGTCCTCCAGATAAGTCATGGACGTCTCCCGGCGGTTCTTCACATAGGTCAGCGCTTTGTCCAGACGGGTGTTTCGGGTGGGATGCTGGCTGTCAACCCACGCCCAAAAGGCCTCGAGAACCGGCTTTTCCTTCTCGAGACGCATTTGTTTCCTTTTTTCATGATCCGCTCCGCACTTACTGGTAATGGTGCTTTCCAGTCTTGCCAGGCGGTCACAGTAGTGGACACCCTGTACTGCTGGCTGGTTGTAATCCAGCTGTTTCCCTTTCGGAATGGCATCCACGAAGTATCTGCGGATATGTGCCCAACAGGAACAGCGTTTTATGCCGGACACTTTATTGTAGCCCTGGTAGCCATCCGTTTCCAGATAACCACGAAAACCATTCAGGAAGTCTGCCGCATTGCTTCCGCTTCTTGTCGGAGTGTATCCGTACAGAAGAATGGTGGGCTGACCATCTTCCCCAGTGCGGAACAGCCACATGAATGACTGGCTTTCAGCACTTCGCCCGGGTTCCTTCAGAACCTGTACCCGGGTTTCGTCCGCCATGAGGAACTCCCTCAGCAGAAGCTGACGGTGGAAGTAATCGTACAGTGGACGGAAATAATGCTCCGCACTGTAGATGATCCAGTTGGCAAGGGTCGTACGGCTGATGGCTGCCCCGTATTCCTTCCAGTCCTTTTCCTGGCGGTAAAGGGGCAGGCCGTTTGCATACTTCTGGTAGATCGTCCATGCAACTGTAGAAGGAGAAGCGGGTCCCTTCCCAATGAGTGCCGGTGCTGCTTTGGATTTGGTAATCACAGCTTTTTCGGTATCACCGTTTCCCTCTTTACAGTTGGGACAGCCATAGCTTTCCGTATAGTACTCGTAGATCTCACATCTGGCAGGAGTGAATACCAGCTCCCTGCGGACATATTCTTCCCCGATGCGTTTCATGGGTGTACCGCATACCGGACAGATCTTATCTTCCTCTGCCAGAGGTATCACCTGTTTATGTACCGTAAGACCTTTGAAAAGTTCTGCATGGGTCGCCTTTTTCTTTCTGGGGCTGGGTTCCTCAATGCAGTCTTCTTCCGGAAGGGAAGGGTCCTGTTCTGCCTCTGCCTCGTTGAACAGGTTGAGCTGTCCCGGGATGTCAGAGGGTGTCTTTTCACTGGAGGTGCCGAAAAGCTTCTTCGTCAGATAGTCCACCTGTTCCTGCAGCACTGCTTCATGGGCAGTCTTTTCATCAATGACTGTTCTGAGGGAACGGATCAGCTCTGTCTGTTCGGCCATCATTGTCTTCAGTTGTGAAACGGTATCCATCAGCTCTCGCAGCTGAATGTCCTTTGCACTGGAAGCCATGCTTTTTCTCCTTGGTTCTGATACCTTTATTATACCAGAAAAAGCAGTTTTCCTAAAGGATAATCACCTCTGAAAAATGCCGAAAATATGCGGTTTACAGGCATTTTCTGTGCATGTTTTTATTCCGGCTTCAGAGCCTTTGGCTGGTCGATATCGATACCGGACATGAGCCAGTCAAACTCTCTCCATGTCAGGTTTCTGACCTCGGACTGTTTCCTGGGCCACTGGTATCCACCATGTACCGTCAGCTTTTTATAGATCAGTACAAAACCGTCAGCATCACGGTACAGGGCTTTGATCCGGTCTCTGCGTCTGCCGCAGAACAGAAAT
>ENA-OQER01000124-OQER01000124.1-human-gut-metagenome-genome-assembly--contig:-NODE-124-length-41661-cov-19.307940_pt1 | contig 41661 bp, 48 predicted proteins | sample MGYA00242797_ERZ504639 | MGnify/ENA primary metagenome ERZ504639 (study PRJEB26092, sample SAMD00036306) | human gut metagenome | host: Homo sapiens | study: EMG produced TPA metagenomics assembly of... | reverse complement strand
CAGACCTCCGGTTTACCAGTTGTGCCGCCAGGCGCACCGCTGGGTATCTGAGTCTGGATTGGATAAGCGCTGAAAGCATCTAAGTGCGAAGCCAGCCGCAAGATGAGAACTCCATTGAGGGTCGTCATAGACGATGACGTTGATAGGACGCAGGTGTAAAGACGGCGACGTCAAAGCCGAGCGTTACTAATTGCCCGAAACTTTTCTTTCCACAGTTCATAGTTTCAACTGTATGAGTCTGTACATGGATTCATTATTAGTTTTTGCTTGTCGATATACGTCATAACCCATTATCAGGTGGTTATTGCGGTGGGGTCCCACCTCTTCCCATTCCGAACAGAGAAGTTAAGCCCACTTGCGCCGATGGTACTGCAATGCAATGCGGGAGATAGGTAGCCGCCTCCTTTTTTCATCAAGGCCTCAGGTTTCGAAAGATTCCTGAGGCTTTTTTGTTGCTTTTTCTTTTTCCTTTTCCTTCATTCACTAATGGTACTGATTTATTCTTTAATATAAATTTAATGGGGATATTTAATATCACAGATTTAGTTTAGTTCGGTCCTTGATTACGCAGAATTTTGTGCGTTTCTTGATGATAGGTTCGGGATTAATAAAAAACTGGACTAACCATGACGGTTAGCCCAGTATGATATTGAGAGATTATTTGTTTTTACGATGATTGCGTGTCTTCTGCTTAGACTTCTTAGTTCTTTTAGATGATGAGCTTGCCGCAGGCTTTTCTTTGCGAACAGGAGCAGAATCTCCAGCCAGAGTGAAGTCGAGTTGTTTCTTTTCGAGGTTGGCTTGAGCCACCTTGATGCGGATTTCATCACCTAACTGATATTTATTGTGATGGCGACGCCCTACCAGGCAGAAATTTCTTTCGTCGAAGTCGTAATAGTCGTCTGCGATGTCTCGCATTGGAATCATACCTTCGCAGTGGTTTTCGTCTATTGTTGCATAGATACCATAGCTTGTTATTCCACTAATGTGGGCATCAAATTCCTCTCCGAGCTTATCGCCCATAAATTCTACCATTTTGTATTTGATGCTGTCTCGTTCCGCATTTTGTGCTATCTGTTCCATTTCAGAGCAATGTTCGCAGAGTTCTTCGTAATGCTTTTCGTTGGCGCTTCTTCCACCAGCAGCATACTTGGTCAGTAAACGATGCACCATCGTGTCGGGATAACGGCGTATAGGAGAAGTAAAGTGCGTGTAATACTCAAAAGCCAAACCAAAGTGTCCGATGTTGTGTACTGAGTATTTTGCCTTCATCATGGCTCGCAGAGCAACCATCTGAATAAGGTTGTTTTCAGGTTTCCCCTCACAGTCGGCCATCAGTTTGTTCAGGCTCTTTGCCGTGGCTCCCTTTGTTCCTTCCGTTTTCATCTTATAGCCGAACTTTACGACAAACTCGCGCAGTGTTTCCAGTTTCTGTGGATCCGGATTGTCGTGTATACGGTAAGGCAGGGTTTTAGACTTCTTGCCTTTCTTTGTCTTTCCGATGCTTTCTGCACTGTGCGGTTGGCAAGGAGCATGAATTCCTCTACAAGTTTGTTGGCATCCTTAGAGCGTTTGAAATAGCAGCTTATAGGTTTTCCCTTTTCGTCAACATCGAAGTGCAATTCCTCGCGGTCGAACTTCACGGCTCCGTTCTTGAATCGTGCTGCACGGAGTTTCTTAGCCAGTCTGTCGAGTGTGATGAGCTGCAGCGCATTTTCTCCCTGATAAGGATGTTGCTTGGTTTCTGCTGGTGCCGGTTCTCCAGTTCCGTCGACAACTCCATTGGCTTCCAGCAATTCCTGAACCTCTTCATATTTATAGCGTCGGTTACTCTTGATGACAGTATGAACGATTCGGTAGTTCTTTACTTCTGCATTATTGTCGAGTTCGAAGATAACACTGTAAGCCAGTTTCTCCTCGTCGGGTCGCAGAGAGCAGATGAAGTTGCAGAGTCGTTCTGGCAACATAGGGATGGTGCGGTCAACGAGATAGACAGATGTGGCACGCTTCACAGCTTCCTTGTCTATAATACTTCCTTCTGTGACGTAGTGTGAAACGTCAGCAATGTGCACACCCACCTGCCAGTTTCCGTTGTCCAGTTTCTGTATACTGAGTGCGTCGTCGAAGTCTTTTGCGTCCTTAGGGTCTATTGTGCAAGTGAACACATCCCTGAAGTCTTCTCTTTCCTTATAATCTTGCTCTGTGATTTCGCCAGTAATTTTGTTGGCAGCATCCTCTACGTTTTTAGGATACTTGTATGGCAATCCGTATTGGGCTAAGATAGAGTTCATCTCCACATCGTTGTCGCCCTTCTGTCCCAGCACATCCACCACTTCTCCGATGGGGCTTTTGTTTTCTCCGTCTGGCCATTCTATGATGCGTACCACGGCCTTGTCGTCAGTTTTTCCACCTTTCAACTTTCGTTTAGGATGATGATGTTGTGAGCAAACACATCACTTGGTGTTACCAGATAAGCGATATCCTTATCTACTTTCAGTCGTCCCACGAAGCTGTCCTTGGCACGTTCTATGATTCTGTTGACCTGTGCCTCCTTGATGTGGTTCTTGCGTCGTGCGAGGAACGTAAATTCCACCATGTCGCCGCTGAGAGCACCCATTGAGTTTCGTTCCGACACAAAGATCGGTTTCTCGCTTCCTTCAGGTATTACTGAGTTCTTACCATTTGGTTTTCGCACAAACTTTCCCTCCATGACCTGAATGCTCTGGTTGAGCCTGTATGAGTTGTCACTTACTTTGGCGAGATAATCGTCCCATGCCATTTCCTCCATGATGTCGATAGCCAACATCTTCAGAGGATGTGTATCAAGATGCAGGGCACGGAAAATTTCCTTGAAACTGAGAGTGACGCCTGGCTGACTGGCAAAGAAATCGTGCAGCTTCTCAGTAAGCTGTGCCTTGTTCATTCTTTTGCCTCCTTTTTTTCCTTTTCCCATAGTTTTTCTTATTTTAATAGTTAAGGGGGTTGTTTTAATAATTAGGGGGATGTTTAAGGTATAGAGTTTTAGGAACTGATGCTCAAAGTAGTTTTGTTGTCACTATTTCAGCAATATGTCCTTTAAATCTTTCATCCTTCGGAAGCCCCCTTCATAATATGCTCAATCTTGTAGTATCCGTTTGTGCTGACGGCTCCTGGGTCTATCAGGTAGATAGGGATGTGGGGCTTGGTGTAGGAAATCAAGCCGGCGGCAGGATAGACGTTGAGGGAGGTGCCGATGATGACGAAGATGTCGGCATTCTGCACCGCCTCGGCAGCAGGTTCTATCATCGGAACATTCTCGCCGAAGAAGACGATGAAGGGGCGCAAGAGACTGCCATCGCCTGCCTTGGTGCCAGGCTCCACCTCGCAATCATCCTCTGGCAACTCCTTGATGTAGCGATAGTCGTAAGGATTGTCGGAAGAACAAACCTTGGAGAGTTCGCCATGCAGATGTATGACATGGCTTGAGCCAGCCTTCTCGTGCAGGTTGTCCACATTCTGCGTAATCACGGTCACCTCGAAGTTATTCTCCAGCTCCTTGATGAGCTTATGTCCCTCGTTGGGCTTTGCCGCGTACAGTTTCTTGCGCAGCATATTATAGAAGTTGGTCACTAAGGTTGGGTCGGCCTCCCAGCCTTCGTGGGTGGCTATCTGTTCCACAGGATAGTTCTCCCACAATCCATCATTGCCCCGGAAAGTCTTGAATCCGCTTTCCACCGACATGCCGGCACCTGTTAAAAATACGAGTTTCTTCATAAATCTTTTATTAAGAATGCACAAAAATAGCAATTTTTCTGCAAATAGCATCGTTATGAGTAAGAAAAATGTTATCTTTGCACTCGTTTTAAAGTAAAATAAGAATATTAATAACAAAAAACTTTTATAGATAGATTTATGGACAAAGTAAGTTACGCTTTGGGTATTGGCATTGGTCGCCAGTTGGCATCGATGGGTGCAGAGACATTAAACATCGATGATTTTGCTCAGGCGGTCAAGGACGCCATTGCTGGCAAGTTGCAGATTAGCGAGCAGGAGGCACAGGAGTTGGTTCAGAATTTCTTCGCCGCTCAGGAGCTAAGGCTCAGGCAGCAGCAGCCGAGAAGGGCAAAGTAGCCAAGGAAGCTGGTGAAAAGTTCCTCGCCGAGAATGGTAAGAAGGAAGGCATCATCACCACCAAGAGTGGTTTGCAATATCAGGTTTTGCGTGAAGGAAACGGCAAGGCTCCTAAGGCTACCGATCAGGTGGAGTGCCACTATGAGGGAACTCTCATCGACGGAACCAAGTTTGACAGCTCTTATGACCGTGGTCAGACTGCCACCTTCCCATTGAATCAGGTTATCGCAGGTTGGACCGAGGGCCTTCAGCTCATGACCGAGGGTGCCAAGTACCGCTTCTTCATTCCTTATCAGTTGGGTTATGGCGAGCGTGGCGCAGGTGCTGCTATTCCTCCATTCTCAGCATTGATTTTTGATGTAGAGCTTGTAGCAGTAAAGTAAACGAGAATTAAGATTAAAACATAAAGAAAACAATGAAAAAGTTATTTTTCGGAGCCGTTGTGGCTTGTGCAGCAGCTACATTTGTAGCTTGCGGCAACTCAACTCCTAAGGCAGACCTCAAGAACGATGTCGACACAATGAGTTATGCCATGGGTATGTCTCAAACTCAGGGCTTGAAGGAGTTCTTGGTAGAACGCATGGGCGTGGATACAGCTTACATGGACGATTTTATCAAGGGTCTGAATGATGGTGCCAATGCTGGCGACGACAAGAAGAAGGCAGCTTACTATGCTGGTATTCAGATTGGTCAGCAGATTAGCAACCAGATGGTAAAGGGTATTAACCACGAAGTGTTTGGCAATGACTCAACCCAGACAATCTCTTTGAAGAACTTCATGGCAGGTTTCATCACCGGTACTACAGGCAAGAAGGGCTTGATGACAGTAGAGCAGGCTCAGCAGGTGCTCAGGCCAAGATGATGGCTATCAAGGCTAAGGCTATGGAGAAGCAGTATGGTCCTAACAAGCAGGCTGGTGAGAAATTCCTCGCTGCCAACAAGAAGAAGCCGGGTGTGGTAACACTTCCTTCAGGTCTTCAGTACAAGGTAATCAAGGAGGGAAATGGTCCAATGCCTAAGGACACTTCTTTGGTAAAGGTAAATTATGAGGGCAAGACCATCGATGGCAAGGTATTCGATTCTTCTTATAAGCGTGGCGATGCCGTTACCCTTCGTGCCAATCAGGTTATCAAGGGCTGGACAGAGGCTTTGGTTCGCATGCCTGTAGGTTCAGTTTGGGAGGTTTACATTCCTCAGGAGTTGGCTTACGGCGAGCGTGAGCAGGCTCAGATTAAGCCATTCTCTGCTCTTATCTTCAAGATAGAGTTGGTTTCACTTGGTGCCAAGTAATATCCTTTAAGAGACTCAATAATAAAGAGGACTTTCGAGAAATATGAATAAAATGATAATGACAGCGCTCGTCCTCGTGGCGAGTGCTTCTTTGTTTACAGCGAGTGCCGCAGGCAAGGGTAAGAAAAAGGACAAGGCCAAGAAGCCAGCCGCGTCTGCAGTAGTGTTGGCTTCAGTTTCCGACTCGTTGAGCTATGCTGCCGGAATGAAAGCAAGCAATCAGGGTTTGATACCTTATCTTCAGCAGGCTTATCAGGTTGATACAGCCTATATGAGCGATTTTGTGAAGGGTTACAGCGAGGCTTTCCAGCGTGGCAATACTCCTCAGGATGTGGCTTATGCTGCAGGTATTCTCATTGCCCAGATGCGAAGAACCGTATTCTTCCTGCCACACAGAAGGAGTTTAAGTCGAGCAAGGATTCTATTGTTGCCGACTTGTTCAATCAGGGTTTTGTTGCCACACTTTCTAAGGACACCACTTTCTTTACTCCTGCCAAGGCAGCTGAGTATACAGAAGATGTGCTGATGGGTGCCGGCAAGCGTGGTTGCAGAGAATGCCAAGAAAGAAGGCGTGAAGGTTACTCCAAGCGGTTTGCAGTACAAGGTGCTGAAGGAAGGCAATGGCGAAGTCCCAAAGGCGAGCGATGAGGTAGAGGTAATCTATGAGGGTCGTATGCTCGACGGCACAGTGTTTGATGCCACTTCCAAGCATCATGGTGCCAAGACAGACAAGTTTAATGCCGGCCGTCTTATCAAGGGCTGGACTGAAGCCTTGACGATGATGCCTGTAGGCAGTAAGTGGGAAATTTACATTCCTCAGGAGTTGGCTTATGGCGAGCGTGGTGCTGGTCAGATTCCTCCTTATTCTACTTTGGTGTTCGACCTTGAGTTGGTAAGCATCGTAAAGCCAGAGGTTAAGGAAGCTCAGCCAGCCACAGAAGTGAGCGACAAGACAGCTGCAGCCAAGAAAGTTGTTTCTGCCAAGAAATTGACTCCAGCCAAGAAGCTGTTGCCAAGAGAAGAAAGTAAACTAAGTGACGGTTTAAATTCCTCACTAAGAGAATTCTGTAGAAACAGAAGCATAAAGCAAAGAGCTTGATGAATGGCCGATATCGGTCCGCTCATCAAGCTCTTTTTGTTTAAATCTTCATCATCTGCTTTGTCTGTTTTATTTCAGATATTCCCCGAAGTCGGTGAGTCGCATATCGCCCTTCTTCAGGAAGGTGTCGTGCATGGCGAGCGCAGCCCTCATGCTCTGAGGTTCGTGTCCCTTCTCTGCCAGCTTCAGGTATTCGCGCAGCATGGGTCGTAGTCGGGATGAGCACAATTCTCGATAATCTCTTTAGCTCTGCGCAGCGGACCCTTTCCTCGCAGGTCAGCAACGCCCTGTTCAGTCACAATGACGTCCACATCGTGCTCCGTGCTGTCCACATGGCTGCACATAGGCACAATGGCTGAGATGCAGCCGTTCTTGGTGGTGCTCTGTGTGGTGAAGATCGATATGAATCCGTTTCGTTCGTAGTCGCAGCTTCCTCCGATTCCGTTCATCAACTTGCTTCCACAGATGTGGCTTGAGTTCTCGTTGCCATAAATGTCGCATTCTATGGCGGTGTTCATGGCGATGACTCCCAGTCGGCGAATCACCTCTGGCGAGTTGCTTATCTCGCTCTGCCGGATGGTGAGGTGCTGTTTGAAGTAGTCGATGTCGTTGTACACTTCTTTCAATGTATCGTTGGTCACGGTGAGCGACGAGCATGAAGCGTCCTTGATTCTTCCCTCACGCATGTATTTCACCACCGCATCTTGTACCACTTCGGTGTAAACGCTGAATACCGGCACGTTCGGATTTTGTCCTAATGCCTCCAGAACAGCATTCGAAGTGACTCCCACACCGCTCTGCAACGGCAGGAACTGTGGAGGAATATGTCCCTTCTTCAGGTCTGATACCAGGAAGTCGGCAACGTTGTGTCCCATCTGTTCTGTCACAGGGTCGAGAGGTTTGAAGGCTCGTGCCTCTTCCGGTATATTGCATTCCACCACTCCCACAATCTTTCTTGCATCTATTTCTACATACTCTTTTCCTATTCTGTCGCCTACATTCAGTATTGGAATAGGTTTGCGGAATGGGCATTCTGCAATTTCATACACGTCGTGCAGAAATCGAGATGCAGGGCTATGGAATGAATTCTTCTCGATGAGCACCTTTTTGGCGAGACGCACGATGGTGGGCACGATGCCGCCAGCCGATGTGAGGAAAGCCTTGCAGGTAGTTTCGCCCTCCTCCAGGTCGGAAACCTCGATGATGGCAAGGTCTATTTCTCCATAGAAGCCGCGGCGCAGACGCTCAGCCATGTGCCCTAAGTGCATATCCTCATAGTCTATCTCGCCCATGTTGGTATGCGTGCGGAAGTCTTTATTGGTCGAAAATGGCGCACGGAACTTGATGGCGTTGGCTGCAGCCATGTCGCCTTCGATGCTCTGCGATGTAGAGGCACCAGTCAGGATTCCCACCTGGAACGGGCGTCCAGCCTCGTGTTCGGCGATGGCTCTCTTAGAGAGTTCTCGGAAGTAGCCTTTGGTACGCCGTTAGGAGTAAATCCACTCAGTCCGATGTTGTCTTGATCCTTGATCATAGCTGCTGCTTCGGCAGCTGTCAGCCTTGTGTATGCCATTTTTTCTTTATGTTTAAATCTTTGATGTTTGGGTTGCAAAGTTACACAAATCTTTTAAAACAAAATAACTTTTTGTTAGTTTTATGCAAATAAAAGGTTATTTAGTTATCTTTGTTGTATATATATACGATTATTTTCTGCTTTATGCAAAAATAAGTGCTGTAATGTTGTCATTGTATGCTCCATTCCCTATAACTTTATTGCTTTAATTCTTTTTGCGATAAACTATCATTAGGCGAGTTTTTTATGGCAGTTTAAGAAGATTTTAACGATTATAGCAACATTTTGTTAGCAAATTGACTGATTAATCGAAAAAAAACACTAACTTTGCAACATAATAAACAAAAAAGAAAAAGCGTTATAAAATATGGAACAGAAACTATTGATCTATAACACCCTCACCCGCACAAAGGAGAGATTTACACCGCTTCATGCCCCCAATGTAGGCATGTACGTTTGTGGCCCCACTGTGTATGGCGACCCGCATCTTGGTCATGCGCGTCCTGCCATTACTTTCGATATTCTTTTTCGTTATCTCAAGCATTTGGGATACAAGGTGCGCTATGTGCGCAACATTACCGATGTGGGACACCTGGAGCACGATGCCGATGAGGGCGACGACAAGATAGAGAAGAAGGCACGATTGGAGCAGTTGGAGCCAATGGAGATAGCCCAGTACTACACCAACCGCTATCACGATGCGATGGAGGCACTCAATGTGCTTCCCCCAAGCATCGAGCCTCATGCCACGGGTCATATCATCGAGCAGGAGAAGCTGGTGCAGGAGATTCTCGACAACGGTTATGCCTACGAGAGCAATGGCTCTATCTATTTCGATATAGAGAAGTATAACAAAGACCATAAGTATGGCATTCTTTCGGGCCGCAACTTAGAGAATGTCATCAACGAGAGCCGTGAGCTTGCCGGTATCGGCGAGAAGAAAAATCAGGCCGACTTTGCCCTTTGGAAGAAGGCTTCGCCCGAGCACATCATGCGCTGGCCAAGTCCTTGGAGCGATGGTTTCCCCGGCTGGCATTGCGAGTGTACTGCTATGGGCAGAAAATATCTGGGCAGCCATTTCGATATTCACGGAGGCGGCATGGACCTCATCTTCCCTCATCATGAGTGCGAGATAGCGCAGGCTGTGGCTTCGCAGGGCGACCAGATGGTTCACTACTGGATGCACAACAACATGATTACCATCAACGGACAGAAGATGGGCAAGAGCCTCGGCAACTTCATTACGCTTGAGCAGTTCTTCACTGGCGCCCATGAGAGTCTGGAGCAGGCTTATTCGCCTATGACCATCCGTTTCTTCATCCTCTCAGCCCACTATCGCAGCACCGTCGATTTCTCCAACGATGCCCTGAAGGCAAGTCAGAAAGGACTGGAGCGCTTGATGAATGGCTTGAACGACCTTGAGCGTGTGCCTGTAGCCAAGCAGAGTGACGAGCAGGTGAAGAAGTTTGTGGGCGAGTTGCGCCAGCGTTGCTATGATGCGATGAACGACGACTTCCAGACACAGCTTGTCATCAGTTATCTCTTCGAGGCATGTCATGTCATCAATACCGCCCTTGACCATAAGGCCAATATCTCTGCCGACGACTTGAAGGAACTTTCTGACACCATGCGTCTTTTCACCTTCGACCTTCTGGGACTGAAGAGCGAGAAGGGTGCCAACAACGATGCCCGTGAGGAAGCTTATGGCAAGGTTGTCGACATGGTGCTCAACCTGCGTGCCAAGGCCAAGGCTGACAAAGACTGGGCTACCAGCGACCAGATTCGCGATGCCCTTGCTGAGGCAGGTTTCGAGGTGAAGGACACCAAGGATGGTGTAACTTGGAAACTGAATAAATAAAAATTGTAAGAAGTGCTTGGACCATATTGTATTATCATGGCCACAAAGATGAAATAACGACATTAAAAACATAAAGAATGGATAAAATTGATAATCTTGACAGAAAAATCCTGGGCATCTTGTCTAAGAATGCCCGCATACCTTTCAAGGACGTAGCAGCAGAGTGTGGTGTGTCGCGTGCAGCCATTCATCAGCGTGTGCAGCACTTGGTGGAGGATGGGTACATCACCGGTAGCGGTTTCGATGTTAACCCCAAGAGCTTGGGTTATTCCACCTGCACCTATGTCGGTATCAACCTCGAGCGAGGCAACATGTACAAGAAGGTGGTGGAGCGTCTGCTCAACATCCCCGAAATCGTGGAGTGCCATTTCACCACAGGTTCCTATACCATGCTTCTTAAGCTCTATGCCCGCGATAACGAGCAGCTCATGGATTTGCTCAACAATAAGTTGCAGGCCATCCCTGGTGTCGTTTCCACCGAGACTCTCATCTCTCTGGAGCAGAGCATCAAGCGTGAGATACCTGTTATTTTGGAAGACGAATAAATGGAAAACTTTGATTTGGAGTCGCACCTGCAGGGTGTGTACTCCGCCTTTCCCGAAGCGAAGCATCGTCCCCTCATAGGCCTTACTGCCAATTACGAGGGCATCGAGCTACGCTTCGTGAACGTTATTACAAGCAGGTGGTCGAGGCTGGCGGAGTGCCGGTCATCGTTCCTCCAGTGGCCGACACAGCCGTCATCATCAATACCCTCCAGCAGTTGGACGGACTCATTCTGACGGGCGGTGGCGACCATAACCCTTTGTGGATGGGCGAGGAGCCTTCGCCCCGTCTGCACAACATCAATCGTGAGCGCGATCTTGCCGAACTCTTGCTCGTTCGCCTTGCCTTCAATCGTCAGATTCCTATGTTGGGCATCTGTCGTGGCATACAGACCTTGGCGATAGCCCTTGGCGGAAAGGTGGAACAAGATATAGAACAGCAGGTGAAGCACAGCCAGGATGCCGACCGTTCGGAGCCAACCCACAGCGTCTGCTTGGTCAAGGACTCTACCTTATATAATATATATGGCAGCGAGCGCATCATGGTCAATTCGTTTCATCATCAGGCTGTGAGCCAGCCCGGCAAGCGCTTCCGTGTCATTGCCCGTTCTGCCGACAACATCATCGAGGCCATAGAGAGCAGCGAGTACAAGTCGATTCTCGGTGTGCAATGGCATCCAGAATGGCTCGAGGCGGAAGGTCAGAAAATCTTCCGTTGGCTGGTAGAAAGGGCAGACGAGTTCTATGCTGCCAAGCAGTTTCATGCCCGCAATCTTACTCTCGACACCCATTGCGACACTCCGATGTTCTTTCCTCAGGGTGTCCGGTTCGACCATCGCGACTCTCGCATCCTTGTCGACCTTCACAAGATGACCGACGGTCGGCAGGACGCCACTACGATGGTGGCTTATCTGCCGCAACCCAAGCCAGGTGAGAGTTTCAGCAGCAAGGTGGAGTTTGATGTAGAGACGCCTGTGCAGTATGCCGACCTCATCTTCGACAAGATAGGCGACATCGTGGCTCAGAATTCCGATTATCTGGCATTTGCCCGCACTCCAGCCCAATTGTATGCCAACAAGCAGTCTGGTCGCAAGAGCATCATGCTCGGCATAGAGAACGGTTTGGCAATTCATCACGACCTTGCCAATGTGGAGCATTTTGCCCAGCGAGGCATCGTCTATATCACACTTTGCCACAACGGCGACAATGATATTTGTGACAGTGCCCGTGGCAGCAACACCCATCATGGAGTAAGCGACTTTGGTGAGCAGGTTATTCGCGAGATGAACCGTCTGGGCCTCATGGTCGACCTGAGTCATGCCTCCGAGAAGAGTTTCTACGATGCTTTGCAGATAAGCAGCACACCTATCGTGTGCAGTCACAGCAGTTGCCGTGCTCTCTGCGATGTTCCACGCAATCTTACCGACGATCAGCTTCGTGCATTGGCAGCCCGTGGAGGTGTGGCACAAGTTACGCTCTATCATGGTTTCCTGCGCAAGGATGGCGAGGCCGACATTCTCGACGCCATTGCCCATCTGGAGCATGCCGTCAGCATCGTGGGAATCGATCACGTGGGCTTGGGAACCGACTTTGATGGTGATGGAGCATTCGCGGACTTGCCGATTCCTCAGAGCTCATTCTCTTCACCCAGCAGCTGTTGCGCCGCAAGTACAGCGAAACAGACATTGCCAAGATTTGGGGCGGCAACTGGCTTCGTGTCATGCGGCAGGTACAGAAGAGTGTTAAGTGAAGAATGAAGAAAGTAGAACGTTGTAAGAGAAGAAAATATTAAACGATGACAAAAAAGATGAAAATCATATTGGGCTTTGTTGCTGCGGCAGCCATTGCTGCCGGGGCTTACACCTATACCAATAGCCATAGTGTGTCGCCCGACGTGCAGGAGGTGGAAGAGGCCGAGAAACTCAACCCCGTGGTCCAGCCTTCAATGCCGACTCCGCTTTCGCCTATTGTGATGCGCAATGTCAGTTCGGTCCGCGCACAATGAACAGCGAAGCGCACGAGCGTTGTGGCGAATGGATCGTCAGCAAGTTTCGTCAGTTCGGCTGTCAGGTGGAAACCCAGAAAGCCGATCTTAAGGGCTACGACGGCACTATACTCAAGAACACCAACATCATAGCCCATTACAATCCTCAGGCATCCACACGCATCCTTCTGTGTGCCCATTGGGACAGTCGTCCATGGGCAGACAATGATCCCGACAGTGCCAACTGGCGCAAGCCGGTCATGGCTGCCAACGATGGCGCCAGCGGCATAGCGTGATGTTGGAGATAGCCCGACAGTTGCAGGCCGACAAAAAGTTGAATCCACAAATAGGAGTCGACTTTGTGTGCTTCGATACTGAGGACTGGGGAACTCCACAGTGGGCTGACGTTCAGGACGATGGCGACTCCTGGGCTTTGGGCGCTCAATACTGGAGCGAGAACAAACCTTCTGATTATCAGCCCCGTTACGGCATTCTGCTCGATATGGTGGGCGGACAGGGCGCTCAGTTCTATCGTGAGGGCATGTCCATGCAGTATGCTTCTTCGGTAGTCCATAAGGTGTGGCGTGCAGCCCGTCAGGCAGGTTATGGCAGTTTCTTCCCCAAGAGCGACGGAGGCATGATTACCGACGATCACATTCCTGTCAACCAGAAGGCGAAGATTCCTACCATCGACATTATCCCCTATTATCCCGACTGCCAGCAGAGCAGTTTCGGTCCTACTTGGCACACCGTGAACGACGACATGGCTCATCTCGACAAGAACACCCTCAAGGCTGTGGGTCAAACCATCATTCAGGTGCTTTACACCGAGGAATAGTTTCCTCATCGTATGTTGGGAAGCCCCATCTTGAGCAGAGATATTGTAGCATTTGTCCACCATGCTGCATAGCTCTGTATTGTGCCTCCTTTGGGTCTTAATAGATGACCGACGCCGGTCGTCTATTGTGACCTCTCTTGGTCATAATAGATGCCCCCCGTGGGGCTTAAGAGGCCTCAGTTATATAGAGCACTTTTTCTCTTTAAAAACGAAAATGACACAAAATGACCATGACACAAAATGACCGAATTTCAGCATCCTCTTCTCTGTTTTTTAGTCATTTAGTCATTAGTCATTAGTCATTAAGAGAAAATGAAGCAAGTCAGGAAACCACGATTCCAAAGTGTCAAAGTGTCAAAATGACTAATGACTAATGACTAAAATGACTAACTTTTCAAGGTGTTACAGTATATGACCTTTCCATACATAGAAAAGTCAGATCTGTCCCGATTCCACCTGTCTTACCACACGTTCGGTAAGTCGGTCTACGCCGTTGGGGTCGTATTTCTTGGTAAGGCTGGCACCAAAGAGGGCGGCAAAAGCCTGATAGAAGCCTGCACGGATAGGACCAAGAAAAGCCTGTATCAGCTGATAGGAAGATGAGTTACACTCGCGGTAAACCAGTTTGATGCAGAGTTTGCCCTGGGCGTAGGTGAGTTTCTTCATGCGTGGCGTGTATTCGCGCTTGATGTCTTTTTCCACTCGTTTCATGTGCTCGTCTTTCGCCTTTTTGTTGGGCAGTGTTTCCAGATAAGCTCCTGTTTCCAGAATAATCTGTCTTACTTCCTTGGCGATGGGCAAAACTTTCTTTATGTTGTAAACCAGGCGGTTGTAAGCCATGCGCTGTTTGGCGTCCTTGAACTCGGGTTCCGGATAGACGTACACCTTGTTGACCTCGACATACTGTACGCTGTCTTTGCCAATCAGCACCTTTCCCACCTTCACCATGGGGTCGAAGGTAGGTGTATCCATGTCCACCTCCCTGTCTTCGGGATGAGGCGTGGAAATATCGTCGCTCTGCGCCAAGGCAGGCGCGGAGTGTGCGGCGAGGATAGCTGGAAACAGTATGGGTAAAAGTCTTCTCATTTTCATGATTTCTTATTCTGTGCGCAAAAGTAACGATATTTTTGCATTTAAAGAAAAATATTTGCCATTTTCTTCTTCTTTTCATTATTTCACAGTACCTTTGTCCGGAGTACAGAGCATTCTCGTACACACCTAAGCAATAATGACAATCTACATATCAACCTAAAAGCCCAAAGAGATGACGAAGAGGACAATTTGGCTTTTGTTCGTATGTCTGATGCCGGTCATGGTCCTGGCTCAGAAGGAGATAACTGCTGCGACACCGTGGCAGCAATATCTGGATCAACTGAGCGATGTGGAGGACTTTGAGGACCAGTCGTGGGAGGAATATGAGGACGTGCTGAACGAGTTGGCAGAACACCCCATCAACATCAATACCGCCACTACGGAAGACCTTCAGCGCCTGCCGTTTCTCACCGCCCAGCAGATAGAGGACATCGAGGCTTACATCTATCGCTATGGGGCGATGAAGAGCCTGGGCGAGCTTGCATGATAAACGGCATGTCGTGGCTCAGCGCCAGTTGTTGACGTGCTTTGTCTATGTCGGTGAGGTGAAGACAAGGAGTTTCCCCTCTCTGCGCCAGATTGCTAAATATGGAAAGCACGAGCTGATGGGTATGGTGAAAGTGCCCCTGTATGAGCGCAAGGGCGATGCCGACGGCAGTTATATGGGGAGTCGTTACAAGCACTGGCTGCGCTATCAGTTTCGTTATAGCGACAAAGTGAAAATGGGTTTCACTGGTTCGAAAGATGCTGGCGAACCCTTCATGAGCAAAGGCAACGGAGCTGGCTACGATTTCTATTCTTTTTATCTTCAGATACGCGGTTGGGGCAGGCTGAAAAACCTCACCTTGGGCCGCTACAGGCTGCATGAGGGAATGGGACTGATACTGAACAACGACTTCTCGTTTGGCAAGTTGTCCACACTCTCGGCTCTGGGCCGCAACAGCAATGTGATCAGGGCGCACAGTTCGCGCTATGCAGCCAACTATCTGCAGGGCGCGGCCGCCACGGTGACGGTAGTGCGCGGACTCGATGTGACAGGCTTTGTGTCGTATCGCAAGATAGACGCCACACTGAAGGACGGAGGCATACAGACCATTCTCACCTCAGGACTGCACCGCACCGCCTCCGAGATGGCTAAGAAGGATGTGGCGTCGGCTTTTCTTGCAGGAGGCAATGTGAGTTATCGAAGGGGCGCTCTGCATGTGGGAGCCACAGGTTTCTACAACTCTTTCTCGCTGCCCCTCACGCCCAACCGCAAGTTGTTGTACAAACGTTTTGCGCCTGTAGGGAGTGCATTCTGGAATGCGAGTGTAGACTATTCCTACGTTTCGCCCCGGCTTGTGGTGCAAGGCGAGACGGCAACCGGCTCGTGTGGGGTCGTGGCCACAGTCAACGCCATGAGCTACGTCTTCTCCAACCGCTTCTCGTTGGTAGCTCTTCAGCGCTTTTATCCCTATCGTTACTATTCGCTTTACGCCCGTTCCTTTGCCGACGGAACCAGTGTGCAGGACGAAAGTGGCGTGTACCTGGGCGGCAGCTGGACGCCTACCGACAGATGGAACGTGACGGCTTACACTGATGTGGCTTATTTCGCCTGGCCCAAGTTTGGCACCACGGGCAGCACGCACAGTTGGGACAATCTGCTCAGTATCACCTTCCGTCCATCGGGCTCAACCTTGTTGGGTGCACGTTACCGTTATCGCGACAAGCAGAACAATCAGACCCAGCGAGGCAGATTTTACGCCACGTATGGGGGCAGAAACTGGAGTTGTAAAACGCAGTGCGACATGAGTTATGTGCGCGAGCCCGAAGCTGCAAGCCGAGGATGGATGGCAAGCCAGCAAGCAGCCTACCGATGGCGGTGGCTGAGGCTGACGTGTATGGCCGGCTACTTCAGTACCGACGACTATGCTGCGCGCATCTATGCCAGTGAGCCCACACTGCTCTACGGCACACATTTCGGCAGTTTCTTCGGCCGTGGCATGCGCCTTGTGCTGACAACCCGCGCCGATGTGGGCAGTCATCTCGTAGCCCTCTGCAAGGTGGGCAGTACCAATATTTCGACCGCGACTGTATTTCGTCAGGACTGCAGCAGATAGACGATTCCTCGCAGACTGATATCGAAATACAGGTGAAATGGCGATGGTAAGTCAAAATACGCAGCCAATTATTTGTATATTACATGATTTTTAAGTAATTTTGCCAACTGTAACAACATGTAATAAACAGCTAAAATAACACAAACGTGAGACTAAAGAGAAATTTGTTTACCTCGCCACTCTGTTTCGTCATCAATATGGCGATTGTATACATCGTTTATGAAATATGCCGCCTGGTGTTTCTGGCAGTCAACTGGAGTATGTTCTCCGACTCACTTACCTGGCAGGCTTTTGGCGAGATGCTCGTGGGCGGCTGGTTCTTCGACACTTCTGCCATTCTTTATACCAACGCACTCTATGCGCTCCTGATGCTTTTCCCCATCCACTACAAGGAGAGTGCCCTGTATCAGAAGGTAGCCAAATGGGTGTTTGTTGTGGTGAATGCCGTGAGCATAGTGGCCAATCTGACCGACTGTGTGTATTTTCAGTACACAACCCGTCGCACCACAGGAACAGTGTTCTCAGAATTTAAGAACGAGAACAACTTAGGTAGCATCTTTGGTGTAGAGCTTTTGCGCCATTGGTATTTAGTGCTCATCGGCGTGGTGCTGATAGCTGCACTGTGGTATTTCTACCGCATGCCCAAGGGCGAGCGTCCTGAGGCTGTGAAGCGTCCCTACAGACTGAAACCTATGGCAAGATACTATGCCGTGCAGACAGTTTGTCTTGTTGTCTTTGTGCCTTTCTGTGTTGCAGGTATGCGAGGCGGATTCACTACAGCCGTGCGCCCCATCACCATCAGCAATGCCAATCAGTATGTGGAGCGTCCACAGGAAGCGGCTATTGTATTAAACACTCCTTTTTCTATTATCCGTACCATCGACAAGCCCATCTTCGAGGTGCCAAACTACTATACAGAAAAGCAACTCAATGCCATCTATTCGCCTATCCATCATCCTTCTGATACGCTTGTTAAGCGCAAGAAGAACGTTGTGGTAATCATCATAGAGAGTTTCGGACGAGAATATATTGGCGGCTTCAATAAGTGGCTCGATGGTGGCAAGTATAAGGGTTATACACCTTTTGTTGACTCGCTAATGCAGCATAGTGCCACTTATCTGTACTCATATTGCAATGGTAGAAAGAGCATCGACGGAATGCCCAGTATCTTGTCGAGCATTCCAATGTTTGTGGAACCTTTCTTCCTGACGCCTGCCTCGATGAACAATGTGAGCGGACTGGCTGGCGAACTGAAGAAGGAGGGCTATTATTCTGCCTTCTTCCACGGAGCCGAGAATGGTTCGATGGGCTTTCAGGCTTTTGCCCGCACCACAGGTTTTACGGATTATTTCGGTCGTACAGAATATAATGCAGACAAGCGTTTTGGCGGTGACAAGGACTTCGACGGCACATGGGCAATTTGGGACGAGCCTTTCATGCAGTTTTACGCCACAAAAATGGGCGAGATGAAGCAGCCTTTCATGACGGCTCTCTTTACAGCCTCTTCCCATCATCCGTATGTCATACCTGATGAGTATAAGAAGGTTTTTCCTGAGGAAGGTATCGTCATCCACAAATGTATTCGCTATACCGACAATGCCCTGCGGAAGTTCTTCAACAAGGCGAAAACCATGCCTTGGTATAAGAATACGCTCTTTGTGATTACATCCGACCACACCAACTTGAGCGACCATGCATACTATCAGACCGACTTAGGTGGTTTCTGCTCGCCTATCATCTTCTTCGACCCGAGCGGTGAATTTAAGCCTGGCATGCGCGATGCCATCGCCCAGCAGATAGACATCATGCCTACGGTACTGAGCTATTTGGGCTACGACAAGAAGTATGTGGGCTTCGGCATCGACCTGCTCACCACACCAGCCAAGGACACATGGCTGTCAACTACATCAATGGTTTCTATCAGTATGTGAAGGGTGACTATCTGTTGCAGTGGGACGGACAGAAGACCAAGGCTATGTATCGTTTCCGCACCGACCTGTTGCTGAAGAACAACGTGGCAGACAAGGAACCCAAGGTGCGCCAGGAGATGGAGCGTCAGGTGAAAGCCATCATACAGTCGTACATGGAGCGAATGACGCAAAACCGACTGGTGTATGCCAATGAGAACAACAAAAAGAAGTAAACAACAAGAAAAAGCAAAGATATGAGAATCGTTCTGTTTTGTGAGAACAAGTATGCCATCGACATTCTCAACCCGATACAGGAATACGTGACAGCCAACCACTTGCCGCACGAGGTGCTGTGGTACATTCATCAGCCCAAGATAGACAAGTTTGAGTATGCCGATAAGGTGAGATGGACAGGCTCAATACAGGAGGTTTACGACTTCTCTCCCGATGCCATCTACGTGCCGGGAAACATCGTCCCCTACTATCTGCCTGGAGTCAAGATACAGGTGTTTCATGCTATGCTGCCGAGAAGAAAGACCACTGGATTATACGCAGATATTTCGATACATACTTACACAGGGCCCTTATTTCACTTCACATTTTAAGGCTTTGTCGAAGAAGTATGGCGACTTCGAGGTGCTTGAGACAGGATGGCCCAAGCAAGACTGGATAAAGGCCAATCTGCATAAGTATGATGCAGAGCGTGAGCAGTTGCTCAGCCAGAGTGGCAAGAAAACCATCATTCTCTATGCGCCCACTTTCTCGCCCAAGCTTACATCGCTGCCTTACATCAAGGAACAGCTCGGCAGACTGGCAGAGGAGCGAAATGCCTTGGTGCTGATGAAGTTTCATCCATTGACCCGACAGGAATGGGTAGACGAATATCGCGACTGGGCGAGCCAGAGGAATGATGTCATCTTCATCGACAAGGGCGAGAATGTCACCAAGTATCAGCTCATGTCGGATGTGCTCATCAGCGACACGTCGTCCACCATCTATGAGTTCCTCTTGCTCTCGCGTCCTGTCATCACGCTGGGCACAATCTCGAAAGCCATCTACTGGGAGAACATCACCGAGCCGTCGTTGCTCATTGCTGCTTACGACCATGCCCTGACCGACCCAGAGGCTATAGCCAAGCGGCAGTGATAGTAGACAACTACGATCCCTATCTGGACGGCAGGGTGTGCGAGCGCATGATAGCTGGTGCTGAGGACTACATACGTCGCCACGGCGTGCCGAAGAAGAGGAAGCTGAACCTTTGGCGTAAATATACCAGCATCAAAACATTTGGAAGAATCAAAAAAGGATAAATAAAATATGCTTAATTTTACAGTAGGACCTGTCATGGCAAGCGATGAGGTTAGAGCCATCGGTGCTGAGCAGGTTCCATATTTCAGAACAGCAGAGTTCTCAGAAACCATGAAGGAGAACGAACGGCTGATGAAGGAGTTTGCCAAGCTTCTGATGATGCCCGCGTGGTGTTTATTACAGGTTCGGGAACTGCCTCGATGGAGCTGTGGTGATGAATTGCTTCACTCTGCCGACAAGCTGTTGGTGGTGAACGGAGGTAGCTTCGGTCATCGTTTCGTTCAACTGTGCCAGATACACGACATTCCTTATACCGAAATCAAGTTGGAGACGGGCAATCCGTTGACAGCCGAAGAGCTGAGCGCCTATGAGGGACAAGGCTATACAGGATTCCTTGTCAACCTGCACGAAACCTCAACGGGTGTTCTCTACGACATAAAGATGATCAGCGATTTCTGTCATCGCAACCAAATGTTCTTGGCAGTTGACTCCATCAGTTCGTTCCTTGCCGATCCATTCGATATGCAGGCATTGGGTGTCAACGTGATGATAACAGGTTCGCAGAAAGCTTTAGCTTGCCCTCCTGGTATTTCGGTTATCGTCCTTGATGCTGAGGCTCAGAAGCGAGTGGAAGCCAACCAGGTGAAGTCGATGTACTTCGACCTGAAGGACGCCCTGAAGAATGGCGAGCGTGGACAGACTCCCTTTACACCTGCAGTCGGAACATTGTTGCAGATCAATGCCCGGCTGAAGGAGATAGAGCGCAACGGAGGCGTGGAGAGCGAGAACCGCAGAATGAAAATGTTGGCAGAAGACTTCAGAAGCAAGATCAAGGACTTGCCATTCACCATCGTGTCGAAGTCGATGTCGAATGCTGTCACTCCGCTCCATCCGCTCCATGCGTCGGCCTACGACATCTTCCTGAAACTGAAGGATGAGTATGGCATCTGGGTTTGCCCTAATGGCGGAGACATGGCAGAGAAGGTGTTCCGTGTGGGACATCTCGGACATCTCTCACCCGAGGACAACACCACTTTGGTGAATGCACTCAAGGACATGCAGCAAAAAGGACTGCTCTGAACAAAAACTCCATAAACAAAGAATAATGGTAAAAGTCATCACATACGGAACCTACGACCTGTTGCATTACGGTCATGTTCGCCTCTTGGAGCGTGCCAAGGCTTTGGGCGATTATCTCATCGTGGGAGTAACATCCGACACCTTCGACCGCGAACGTGGAAAGATCAACGTACAGCAGTCGCTCATGGAGCGTGTGGAGCTGTAAGAGCCACGGGACTGGCAGATGAAATTATCATCGAGGAATATGAGGGACAGAAGATTGACGACATCAAGCGCCTGAATGTCGACATCTTTACGGTTGGCTCCGACTGGAAAGGCAAGTTCGACTATCTTAAAGCCTATTGTCAGGTGGTGTATTTGGATAGGACCAGTGGCGTGTCGAGCACAGAGATACGCTCAGAGCAGCAAGTGGTGCGCTTAGGACTGGTGGGTGAGTCGCCCATACTCAACAAGATAGAGCGTGAGAGCCAGTATGTGAATGGACTTGAGTCGGGCAAGGTGTTTACCCTGAACGACACTTATCTTTCAGACAGTCTGAAGCGCCCATCCCAGCAGGCTGCATCCTATCAGGACTTGCTCGACGACAGCAATGCGCTTTATGTCATTTCGGCTCCCGAGAAGCATTATGCACAGATCAAGGAGGCGCTGCAGAAGGGGAAGCACGTGCTCTGTGAGTCGCCAGTCACCATGGAGACTGAGCAGTGGGAAGAACTGCGACAGATGGCAAAAGACAGGAAGTTGGTGCTCATGGATTCCATCAAGACGGCTTATTCTGTGGCTTACTATCGTCTTCTATTATTGGCAAAGGGAGGTGTCATAGGCGACATCATTTCTGTAGATGCCACCTGTACAAGTCTGGTGGATTTTGATCCGACTCAAGACTCTCAGAAGAGCCTTTACGAATGGAACAGTATCTGCGCATGGGGTCCTACAGCGCTCCTGCCCATCTTTCAGTTGTTGGGAACAGGTTTCACCTCAAAGCAGATTGCCACTCACTTCTTAGACGAGCATCAGAAGTATGATGCCTTTACGAAGATTTCTTTAGTTTATCCTCATGCTGTAGCCTCGCTCAAGGTGGGGCAGGGTGTCAAGTCGGAAGGTTCGCTTGTCATATCAGGCACAAAGGGTTATATCTATGTGCCGGCTCCTTGGTGGAAAACCGATTACTTTGAGGTAAGATACGAGAATCCGCAGAACAACAAGCGTTATTTCTATCAGTTGGACGGTGAGGGCTTGCGCTATGAGCTTCTCTCCTTTCTCAAGGCCATCCGCACCGGCAAGGACTTCTCGTATGTGTCGGGCGACATATCGGAATGCATCATCAAGGTTATTGCCGATTTTGAGGCACGAAAGGATATGGTTGTTATCTGATAAGGATGTTAATACTTCTTGCACCTCCTTCCAATAGAGGAACAGAAATAGCAGCGCGCTGCAAATCTTATGTATTTTCGAAAGAAAAATGCAGTGCATTTCATTTTTCTTGAGAAAGTTTTGTATATTTGCAGTGTAATTCATTTTTTTCTGCTTATGATAGAACGTACAGAGTATATGTCTCTTCTGGAGAAATGGAGAGATAAGAAAATAATAAAAGTGGTGACTGGTATCCGTCGTTGTGGCAAGTCATCTCTTTTGAGGATGTTTCGTGAGAAGCTTCTTGTTGAAGGCGTGTCTGAACAACAGGTGCAGGAACTCAACTTCGAAGACTTGGACAATGAGCCATTTCTCAACTATAAGGCTTTGTACTCGCATGTCAAGAAGAATCTCTGTCCAGGAAAGATGAATTATCTCTTTTTTGATGAGATTCAGATGGTGGATGGATTCCAAAAGGCGATAGACTGCTTATTCTTATTAGATAATGTTGACCTCTATGTGACTGGCTCCAATGCTTATCTCTTGTCTGGTGAGATAGCAACCTTACTTACTGGTAGATATGTAGAAATCAAGTTGTTCCCATTCTCTTTCAATGAATATCTCCAATCTATGCCTTCTGATGCGAATATTGAGGCAGCTTATCGTGAATATATCGAGAAGAGTTCATTCCCTTATGTCTTGCAAATCAAAAATGACCGTGAGATGGTGCGTGAATACCTTACGGGTTTGTACAATACGATAGTACTGAAAGACGTGGTGAGTCGCAGGAAGATAACGGATGTCATGATGCTGGAGAGCGTTGTTCGTTTTCTGGCCGATAATATTGGCAATATATCCGTCATCAAGCGTATCAGTGACACGATGACTTCTTTGGGAAGAAAAATAGCTTCGCATACTGTAGAAAACTATATCTCAGCCTTAACGAACAGTTATATTTTTTATTCTGTTCCGAGATATGATGCCAAGGGAAAGCAATTGCTGAAGACTGGACAAAAGTATTATCTTGTGGATGTTGGTTTGCGCAGTGTCATCAATGGTACCAAGGGTGGCGACTTGGGGCATGTGTTGGAGTATGTCGTCTATTTGGAATTGGCGCGTCGGGGTGGAGAAATCTATGTCGGAAAAATAGGTGATGCCGAGATAGATTTCGTTGTTGTTCAAGGTGAGCGAAAAGCGTATTATCAAGTTTCACTTAGTGTGAGGGATGAGGAAACAATGAAACGAGAATTGGAACCCTTGCAAGCCATACCGGATAATTATCCCAAATACCTATTGACGCTTGACAACGACCCAATAGTCTTCCATGATGGCATCAAACAGCAGTATGTGCTAGACTGGTTGAGGAATCTCTAAAGGCATAAATTGAATAATATTTAAAATAGATAGATATGGACAATAATAAGATATCAGTCGTAATCAATACTTACAATGCGTCACTGCATTTGGCAAGGGTCCTGGATACGGTCAAGGACTTTGACGAGATTGTCATTTGCGATATGGAGAGTACGGACAATACACTTGAAATCGTTGAGCGATATGGTTGCAAAATCGTTACTTTCCCACGAGGAAACTATCAAATCTGTGAACCAGCAAGACAAACTGCCATTGATTCTGCTTCCTATAAATGGATATTGGTGGTAGACGCCGATGAGTTGGTAACACCTCAGTTAAAAGATTATCTATATGCATTGACGAAGCAAGACAATGCTCCGAAAGGAGTATATATTCCTCGTAAAAGTAAGTTTATGGGACGCTTTATGCATTGCTTCTACCCAGACTACCAACTTCGGTTCTTTATAAAAGAAGGAACGGTTTGGCCACCCATTATTCATGCAGACCCTATCATTCAAGCAGAATCGATAAGTTGCCGAGGACAGATGAGAATTTGGCTTTTATTCATTTAGCCGATGATTCTATTGTTAGTCGAGTAGATAAGATTAATCAATACACAGAGAATGAGATAGAGAAAAAGCGTAATCGCCACTATGGGGTTGCTGCACTCTTTTACCGTCCATTTGTTCGTTTCTTTAGAGCTTATATCCAGAAAGGTGGTTTCCGTGATGGCGTGGAGGGTTTCATCTGTGCTTGTTACGAAGGTATCTACAGTTGTTGCTGTGAGCAAGATACTGGAAGATAGATATCGCAACCGCTAGTGTACTGATGTTATTCGCCATTTTTAGGAAAAAAGATTTGGTGATAAGGAATTTAAATCGTAATTTTGCATCAGAAGTACAACAAAAAAAAGGAGGAAGGAATTATGATAATAAGTGTAGCTAATCCTATTTACGATTCAGTGTTCAAATTCTTGATGGAAGATGAGCGCATAGCCAAGACGATACTCTCAGCATTGCTCAAGGAAGAGGTGCTGAGTGTGGAAATCCGTCGCCATGAGCATACCAATACAACACGCGATACACTTTCCATGTTTCGCATCGATTTTGCCGCCAAGGTAAGGGATGAAAAAGGCAAGGAAAAACTTATTCTCATAGAATTGCAAAAGACTTGGCTAGAGACGGAGACACTTCGTTTCCGTCAATATTTAGGTGCTCAATATCTCACTCCTGAGAATATCTCAAAAGAGGGAGACAACGAAGGTTATGCAGTTCCGATGGTAGCTATCTATCTTTTGGGACATCGTGTTGGTAAGGTTAATAAACCTGTGGTATATGTCAAGCATAATGCCTATGATTATGAAGGCGAAGAGGTGAAGGATGCCATGCAAGATCCATTCATTGGTAGTTTGATACATGACAGTATCATTGTGCAGATTCCTTTGTTGCATGGACAAATAAACAATCATTTGGATAAGGTACTTAGTGTATTCGACCAGAGTTATCGAGACAAGTCGAACCGTCAGGTGATGGTTTTGGATGAGACAAAGTACGAGGATGATGATGATATGTTATATCTTCTTCGCCGTCTTACTGCTGCGACAGCTAATGCCGAGCTTAGAATGGACATGAATGTCGAGGACGAATATTTTTCCGCCATCGAGCATCGTGATACAGAATTGATGGTTAAAACCCAAAAGCTAGAAGAATGGATAAAAAGTTGACCGAGAAGGATAACCAGTTGACCGAGAAAGATAACCAGTTGACCGAGAAAGACAACCAGTTGAAGTCTATGGCTCAAGTGATGTTAAATAATGGTATGTCTTTGGAGGTTATAGCACAAGCTATGGGTAAAAATGTCGAAGAAATAAAAACTTTGTTAGGGGTTTAATTATAATATCGAGGCTATGCCATTTATGGCTATAGCCTCTATTGGCGACATAAAAAATATAAATGAAAATGAATAATCCTTTGTTTAGTATCATTGTGCCTGTTTATAATGTAGAACCCTATATTGCAACTTGCATAGAAAGCATATTGTGTCAGTCTGTTACTGATTTTGAATTGTTATTGGTGGATGATGGAAGTACAGACGATTCAGGAATGGTGTGTGATGAGTTTGCGAGTAAAGATAGTCGTGTCAGAGTGTTTCACCAAGATAATAGCGGAGTTAGCTGTGCTAGGAATTTGGGGATAGAAAAGGCTCAGGGCAAATATATCTGTTTTGTTGATCCTGATGATTGGATAGAGGCAAGTTTTCTATATGTTATAAATAAGCAAATTGGTGATTGTGATATACTTGTTATAGGATTTGATTTCGATTATGAAGATGGAAGTACTATGCATGTGTCGATTGGCGATTTAGAGGCAAGACAAGTCTGCGATAAAGAGGAATGTATGTTGCGCTTAAAATTTAATGCGACAGGACACAATATATTTGGTTATATTTGGAATAAGGTCTTTAAGGCGGATATAATTAAGACAAATAAAATTTCTTTTCTGAAAGATGTAAAGTTTGGAGAAGATGAATTTTTTACATTGGCTTGTTGTCTTTGTGCCCATTCTCTGAAAATTATCCCAATTCCAATTTATCATAATCGTCAGCGCCCAGGAAGTTTAGTACACCAAGCGGATACGTTGTTGTCAGTTAAGCATAAGTATCCAGAGTTGTTAAGATTGATTCCTTTTATGCAGACAAAGGCTTTAAGAAAAATATGCCACAAGTGGGCTTATCATATTTTACAAGATATTGCAAAAAAGAGTAATCCATTCTTTTATTTATATTATCACGCAAAGGCATTTGCTTATAAGTGGAAATATCTTTGACAGAATATGCTCTATGTCATTTATCGAGGCTATAACCAAAAATCGTATAGCCTCGATATCTATTATACTTATTTTTTGTCAAGGAAGAAGCTGTTTATCAACTATGAATTACTTTAAGTATTTATCAATACCATTATCACACCATGAAAGATGCTCTTTTTTTACTTTTTCAAGCTCCACCAAATGGCGTTGTTCATTACCTCTGGAAGCCTCTTTATGGTATAGATGATAGACGGCACCACCCATTTTTAGGGCTTTTTTCTTGACACCGGCAAAATGAAGACGGAAGGCTAGTTCTCCATCCTCGTGTCCCCACTGCATAAGTCTTCATTGTAGCCGTTAACCTTAATAATGTCTTCTTTCCAAAAGGCCATGTTGCAACCACGCAGGTGGTCTATCTTCTTGGCATATCTCAAGGCCATATAATGGCGTAAGAACTTAGAACGGAAGCTATTGAGCATAAAACTTGCTGGCATATTCCAAATGTTTAGTTTGAAATTCTTCGATGCTATCAGCTTTTTGGTAGTCTCAGGTGATAGTTTCACTCTACTTCCGCATACAAAGTAGTTCTTCTCTGCAAGTTCCAGATGGTCGCTCACAAAGTGTGGAGAAAGAACTACGTCTCCGTCTACTTGCAGAATATAGTCGCCTGTAATTTGGGCTATAGCCATATTGAGGATAATAGTCTTGCGAAATCCCTTGTCCTCATGCCACACATGCTTGATAGGGATAGTTGTTTCTTTTCTTAATTTATCTATCAACTCCTTGGTCTCTTGGGTAGAGCCATCGTCTGCAATGACTATCTCGTCAGGCAAGATAGTCTGTGCAAACATACTTCTGAGTGAGAATTCCAAGCCTCTGGCCAATTATATGTAGATACGAGAATGCTAACTTTTATTTTATTCATGATAGTATAGTTTATTGATGTGACAAATAGAATGAGTAAAACTCGTTAGGAATGTCTTCCTTATAGGTGAGTTTATGAATGAAAGATTTCTTCTTGATAGTTTCAAATGCTTTTGTCGAATAGGGTGCTCCTTGCAGGATGAAGTCCATTAATGTTTGGGTTTCTTTTTCGGAAATGGCTGGCATCTTGAGAAATTCTTCTTTGGCAAGTGAATTCGTGTAAACTAAAGCCTTAAACATCAAATGAAGTTGAAAATAATGTAGTAGTTTCTTTTCTTTCTTCCATAGTTGTTCCATTGAAAAACACCATGCTAAGATGATAGGATTGTTGGTATTGGCATGAATGAAGCAACTTTGAATGAATGTAAAGTCGAATTTTCCATAAGCTCGATACATAAATATTGGACATGTTTTTATCCATTTGGGGATTGGGGCGGTAAGCAAACAGGTCGCATCAATCCAATAACCACCATACTTTGCTAGTAAATTTATTCGCAAAATATCCGATAACTGAGCATGACTTATAATTCCTTTTTCCCATTTTTCTATGATGAAGGAAGGTAAGCTAACGTAATCGGTATAATTCTTAGCAGTAATAATGACAACCTTTTGTTTGTCTCTTTTGAACTTTTCCACAGATTGTAAGCATGTCTTTACTAGTGCAGGGGCTTTCTCTTTGCCTTGAAACCAGCATTGCCAGATATACTCGCATGTTTCTCCTTTTTGAGTATCAACGTTTTGTATGTTGTTCTTTAGATTTGATATTCTTTGATATGCAGGAAGTACATATTGTTCACTAAAATATCGTTCTACTCTTTTGTCATTGAGTGGATTGAGTATGTATCTTACCTTATGCCTTAAAGGATTATAAGGTATGATAGCCGAGCAAATTGTACAAAACAGCTTTTTTACTGCTAATACTTTATAATTCATGTCGATTCTTATTGAGAGGTGATATGCGATTATCTTATATTTTGAAATAAATGGTTGAATTTATCAAAGGAATTTAGAGAGAGAGCTTCATCTTTCTTCTCTATCCAATATAAGGGTAAGTCATGATACATGGCTGCCACTAAGGTAAATGTACTTGGAGCACCTATCAGATATTCACATTCTGATAAAAGGCAGAGATCATCTTCTTGACCACCTTGTGAAATTACAACACGGATGCCTTTTAAGTGCTTCTTGTATGATTCCTTGTCCAACATGGGATCATTGCTGCAAATGTATGCCGTAATCTTTTTGTTGGGAAAGAGAGACTGAAATTGCAGAATATAATTCTGGTAGTCAGCATCTTCAAAATAGTACTTGCCATTGTGCCATGTCTTGTAGTCGCCTCGGCGAATGTGTACTCCAAGTCTCAACTCGTCATCGGCTTTTTCCCCCATAAAGTCTCTCGTCTTCTTCAGAATAGGAGCATCGAAGGAAAAAAGGTCGATAATTTCGGCTTTGTGCTTGATGAAGAGATCATAGAAACGAACACACCATCCTTTTACGAGCACATGCTTATGTTTGGCTATGAGTGAGGCGTCTCTTTGTATAGCTTCTTCGGCAATGTCGTTGAACTCGACAGTTGGCATTAGCCCCCACTTCGCTGCATATTTTGCGAATACATAGCTGAGGAAGTTATGGCCTTTTGTATGGCATATCTTGAAATATTGGTATTTATAGCAGAAACGCATAGAGATGCTCTTTCTGCCATGCTCACGTGCCCAAGCGTAAACATGACCATACTGCAAGATGTTGTTGCACATACGTCCTTTGTCTGTTACAAATATCATCGTTCTTATTCGGTTTAATGTAAATTCTGTTAAGTTATTGTAAGTCTCTCCTCATCTTATGTGTCACAGGATCTACGATCTTGAGCCATTGCTCACGAGTGCGCTTCCAGCGGTTGTGTGTCCAAAGCCAGTAAGGAGGCTGGCGCTGGATTGTCTTTTCCAATTCACGGAAGTACATCTCGGTAATCTCGAATTCCTTGCATTCCTTTGGCTTGTCGGTAAGGAGTTTGAATTCACCCTTGTAGTAGCCACGTTTTACTCGTTGCATGTCAAGGTAATATACTGCAAAGTTGGCTTTAATAGCTATTTTTTCTGTACCTGTCAATACTGGAGTGTCGTGGTGGAGAAAGTCTGTCCAGTAATGGATGTTGTTCCAGAATGGCACCTGGTCGGCGATGAAGCCGATGACAATCTGTTTACCTTTCTGTCGCATTTTAACGATCTTTCTTAAAGTTTCAGCCATAGGGATACTGATGGCTCCTAAGCGGTTGCGAAGGTAGAGGAAGAGTTTGTCGAAGGCGGAATTCTCCAGTACATGATAAATCTGGCCGAATGTAATGTCCTCGCCAGCCCAAAGAGGTAGGGATGTAACCCATTCCCAGTTGCAGTAATGTCCCAAATAGATTGCACACGACTGGCCTTTCTGGCAGGATTCTCTTACCTTTTCGGCTCCTACAAACTGCATGCGCTTCTTGATTTGCTTCTTGCTCATCGTGAAGAGTTTGATGGTCTCTACGATGTAGTCGCAAAACCAGGAGTAGAATTCCTTCTCTATCTTGATGCGCTCTGCCTCGTTTTTCTCTGGGAAAGAGTCGAAGAGGTGTTTCCTTACCAGTGGGCGACGATATTTCACCACATAATAAATAAGGTAAAATAAACCGTCGCTGAGAATGTAGAGCACTCTCAGCGGCAGCAGAGACATCAAATACCAAATGCAGAATACACTGCCGTATAATATCTTCTTCATTGTTGTTCTGTGAAAATGTTACTCAACATTGAGCATTATTTTACTTTCTTTTTTGCTTACACCTGCTGCATGTCGTGCAACTTGCGGTAATAGCCATTCTTGGCTATCAGGTCTTCATGAGTGCCTCTTTCAACGATACGTCCCTCGTGGAGCACACATATCTCGTCGGCATTCTTGATGGTGCTCAAGCGGTGGGCTACAGCCACCGTGGTGCGTGTCTTCATCAGTTTTTCAAGAGCATCCTGTACCAGTCGCTCGCTCTCTGTGTCGAGGGCCGATGTAGCCTCGTCAAGAATAAGGATAGGTGGATTCTTCAAGATGGCACGGGCGATGCTGACACGCTGGCGCTGACCACCGGAGAGACGGCCGCCACGGTCGCCAATGTTGGTGTCGAAGCCTTGCTCTGACTGTGTGATGAAGTTGTAGGCATTGGCTATTTTTGCTGCGTTGGCTATTTCTTCATCTGTGGCATCAGTCTTGCCAAATCGTATGTTGTCCTTGAAGGAAGCATTGAAGAGGATTGCCTCCTGATTCACGTTGCCTATCAGCTGTCGGAGGTCGTGCACGGCCAGGTCTTTCACGTTGATACCGTCGATAAGCACCTCGCCCTCCTGTACGTCGTAGTAACGAGGAATGAGGTCTACCATCGTACTCTTTCCGCTACCGCTCTGTCCTACCAGGGCAACGGTTTTTCCCTTGGGAATCACCAGGTTGATGTTCTTCAGCACATAAACCAACTCGTTGTTGCGGTGGTCGGTATAGGCGAAGGATACATTGCGGAATTCTATCTGGTGTTCGAAGCTTACTATGTGTTTAGGATTTTCCTTGTCCCTGATTTCTATCTCTGCTTGCAGTATCTTGTCGATACGGTCCATAGAGGCAAGACCTTTAGGGATGTTGTAGCTTGCCTTCGAGAACTCCTTCAGCGGGTTGATGATGCTGTAGAGCATGACGAGATAGAAGATGATGGTAGGACCGTCGATGCGTCCGTAGTCGAGAACGAGAATACCTCCAAACCACAATACGATGACGATGAGTATGGTGCCCAAGAACTCACTCATAGGATGTGCCATCTGCTGACGGATGTTTACTCGCATGATGTGGTCGCGATACAATCCGTTCACTTTGGCGAAAGCTGCGTTCATCTTGTTCTCTGCACAGAAAGCCTTGATGATGCGCAAGCCTCCGAGTGTTTCCTCTACCATGCTCATGGTGTCGCTCCATAACGACTGTGCCTCCGTACTTTGTGCTTTCAGTTTACGGCCTACAAAGCCCATAAACCATCCGAATCCTGGTACGAAGAGGATGGTGAAGATGGTGAGCTGCCAGCTGATAACCACGAGGGCAGTGAAGTAGGCTACGATGAGGATAGGATTCTTGAAGAGCATGTCGAGTGACGACATGATGCTGTTTTCCACTTCCTGTACATCGCCGCTCATACGAGCAATGATGTCGCCCTTGCGCTCCTCGCTGAAGAATCCCAACGAGAGGGATGTAATCTTGTGATAGAGCTGGTTGCGGACGTCGCGCACGATGCCTGTACGGATAGGTATAATCATGCAGATGACAGGAAGTAAGCACCTGTCTTCAGGAAGGTCATGAAGGCCAGGAACAGACCGATGACCAAAAGCGCCGTAGAGGCACTATACTCTACGATAAACTCCTGGATGTAGTAGTACATATTGTTGGTAGCTACTTCCTTGATGCTGCCAAGGTCTCCATTCCAGCTCATGTAGTCGTTGGCACGTATGCCTCCGTCTACCTGAAACAGGATTTGCAGGATTGGTATGAGTGCTGCAAATGAGAAGATGTTCAATATCGCTGACAGGATATTGAAGACGATAGAAAGTGCCAGGTACTTCTTGTAGGGTGGCACAAAGCGTCGTAAGACTTGCAAGAATTCCTTCATAGTCTGCAAATATAGTGCTTTTATTGAAAAACGCAAAGCCTTTTTGCGTTTTTCTTGTTTTTATTCTGTTATTTCCTCACCAAAGAGTGTAGCAGAGGTGGAACCTGTGATGCGTACTTTCACAAATTCGCCTATGTGATGATTGCCTTTGTCCATGATGACGGCCTTGTTCTGTTCGGTGCGTCCCATGAGTTGTTCGCGGCTTCTCTTGCTGAAGCCCTCGATGAGGATAGTAAACTCATTGCCCTCGTCTTTCTTGTTCTGCTGGGCGCTGATCTCGGTCTGCAGTTTGATGAGTTCATTGAGTCGGGCTATCTTTGTCTCCTCTGATATGTTGTCGGGCAGATGCTTGGCTGCATAGGTGCCGGGACGCTCAGAATACTTGAACATGAAGGCGCTGTCGAAGCCGACTTCCTTGACGAGCGACAAGGTGAGCTGTTGGTCTTCCTCAGTCTCGTCGTGGTAGCCCACAAAGATATCTGTCGTGATGCCGCAACCTGGAATGATGCGCTTGATGGCGGCTATCTTGTCCAGATATTCCTCACGTGTGTACTTGCGGTTCATGAGCTTCAGAATCTTGTTGCTTCCGCTCTGGGCAGGGAAGTGGATATGTTTACAGAGGTTGGGCTCTTCGGCTATGGCTTGCAGGATGTCCTCTGTCATGTCTTCGGGGTTGGAAGTGGTAAATCGTACGCGCATATCGGGCACGGCCTGTGCCACCATGTGCAGCAACTGGGCAAAGGACAGGCTTCCTTCCTCGCGCTTGCCCGATGGAGAGAGACCGTAGCTGTTGACGTTCTGTCCCAACAGGGTTACTTCCTTGAAACCACGGTCGTGCAGGTCGCGTACTTCGCGCAGGATGCTTTCTGCATCACGGCTTCTCTCTCGGCCTCGTGTATAGGGCACGATACAATAGTGGCAGAAGTTGTTGCATCCACGCATGATGCTTACAAATCCGCTGATACGGTTTCCGCCGATTCGCTGAGGCACGATGTCGCGGTAAGTCTCAGTCTTGGATAGTTCTATGTTGATGGCGTTGTTGCCGTTTTCGCACTGTGCTATCATGTCGGGCAGGTTGAGATAGCTGTCTGGTCCGCATACCAAGTTGGCATAATGGTTCTCGATGAGGTCGGTCTTTACTCGTTCTGCCATACAGCCCAGCACGCCCAATATTACTTTCCGTCCTTTCTTCTGTTCGGCGTGAAGAGTTTCCAGACGGTGGTAAATCTTGTTCTCTGCATTCTCTCTGATGCTGCAGGTATTGAGGAAGATGGCATCGGCCTCTTCTTCCTTCTCACACATGTCGTAGCCTGCCATTTGCATGATGCTGGCTACAACTTCGCTGTCTGCCACATTCATCTGGCAGCCATAAGTTTCGATAAATAGTTTCTTCATTGTTCTAGATGAATTCTATTTGTTTTGTTATTAATTGAACTTTAGCAAGTTCAGAAGTTATAGAAGTTAAAGAAGTTATCACTCCCTTCGGTCGTTAGAAGTTATAGCCAACAGCCTTTTTTGATTGAATATTTAGCTGTAAAGCATATGGCTTTAACTTCTCTAACTCCTTTAAATTCTTTAACTTCCCCATTTGCAATATATATAATAATGTGTATATTATCTCTGACTCAGTTTACTGGTTGAGGTGTTGTGCTCGGTCATGTTGCGCGATACAGCCATCAGCCGAAGTATACTGCTACTCCTGTCACCAGCCTGCCAAGGCATCTATGAGGTAGTGAGCCTGTATGTAAACGGTGGCCAGGCACAGGAAGATGTAGAAGGGCAGGAGAGTGTAGGTGAGCTTGCGGTTGCCGAGTGCCATGCCAACAGCATGCATACGGTGCTGATGCTGACATGCGAGCTTGGGAAGGCTGCTGTGGGGCGTTCGCCTGCTGCCTTGCGTCTTCTACGAGATGATAGAATATGCCGTCGGTATAGCCTGGTGTGGGCAGCAGTCGGTGCAGTAGTTGAAATAGTCGTGCATGGGTGGAAAAACACCTTTGGCTATGTCGCTCAGTCCTACGGCATGATAGTAGAACGTTGGTCCGGCTACGGGCACGAAGATAAATATCACATAATAGATGATAAACGAGGCGTAGATGACGAATGTGGCACGCTCGAACTCTCTGTATCGGCAGAAGAAGTAGTAGTAAGCCACAATGACCATCATGGGATAGTACATCACGTAGCCCAAGTCCATCAGCTCGCTCACGATGACCCAGGGCATGTTCTTGGCAAACACCAGTGCTGGTTGGAATCCGAATAGCGACTGCTCCCATTGGGCAAAAACATGGTCCAGATTGGGGAACATGCGGTTGATCTCGTAAGTGTCTGGATACCACCAGGCGAGGAGCGACAGTTGGGCGAGGATTCTTGCCATCTTGGTGATGCGGCAGGGAATCATGCGATATACAGCCCACATGGCTGCTGTGATGAACAGTACTCTGATGCGTCCCCATACCATAGACTCGGGGTTTACCAGTTTGGTGTAAGTGAAGAGCATGGCTATCACGGTGATGGCCATATATCCCAACATGACCCATTCCAGTGCCAGGAGTCCTTTCTTCGGGTTTTTCTCTATCTTGAAATAATCTTTTATCACACTATTCTTGTTTGTTGTTTTTTCTGAAGGTCGTAGTGAAAGTCTGTCTTTCAGTCCCATCATTACAGCCATCCGTTCTTCTTGTACCATTCTACGGCCAGCTTGACGCCTTGTTTCAGCTTGTAGCGAGGATGGAATCCCAGCTCATCGACAGCAGGCTCGATGTCGCATCTCCAGTTGCGCTGTTTCAGAATGTTGTATTTGTCGTTGTTAAGAGCCGACATCTTGCCAGTCATCCTTCCTATGTATTCGCCAAAGAAGGTTACCAGGCGGAGCACCCATATAGGCGCTTTGATGCGCAGGAGCCATGTGTCGTCCAACTCGTGGTGAAGCAGGTCGCTGAATGTTTCCGATTGATATACTTCTCCGTCGCTGAGGAAGTATTTGCGTCCGTTCTTACCATGGTTGAGGGCAAGGAACACAGCCTGCACCACATCCTGAACGTATACGAAAGTGATGTCCTGACGCTTGAAGCCTACCGAGAAATCGATGTGCTGCTTGATGCTTTTTGCCATCAGGAAATAGTCTTTCTCGCGAGGTCCGTAAACACCTGTAGGTCGCAGTATGATGTAGGGAAATCCTATGCCTAAACTGTCGAGGTAGCGTTCGGCCTTGAGCTTGCTCTTTCCGTATGCCGTGTTGGGTTTGGGTGTGTCGTGCTCTGTGATTTCCTGATAAGGCTGCTTCTCGCGTATGGCACCAAAAATGCTGAGTGAGCTTACGAAGACGAATCGCTTGATGGGCATCTTCAGCGCGATGATGGCATCTGCCAGGTTCTTGGTTCCTTCGGTGTTGACGCGGTAAAAGTCGTCAACGTGCAGACACTTCGTTGCGCCTGCTGCATGAACCACATAGTCGAACTCGTGTCCGTCTAACTGGCTGATAAGTTCTTCCTTGGAGGAAAGATTGAGGTTGATAAAATGGATGCGCTCGTCCTGCAGGTATTTTCTGGAACTGGAGGGGCGAACTGCCGCCCATGTTTCCATACCTTGCCTGAGGGCCTCTTCTACGATGAAGCTCCCTATGAATCCCGACGCACCCGTCACTAATATCTTCATTAAATATTTATAAAATTGCAATTTTAAGGTGCAAAGATACGCTTATTTGTACACATGGCAAAGGAAAAAGGTCTTTTTTTCAAGAAAGAAGGTCATATCATCCTGTTTTCTGGGATGATATGACCTTCTTGGGGCTGAAATGTAGCGATTTAAGCCTCGTGCTGACGCACGCCCATTCGGCTTCTACGACGTTTACCACATAGTCGCCGAGTTTCTCGCATTCCTGTACGATATCCATGTACATCGTGCCTATGGCGTAGGTGTAGAGGTGGTTGTTCACGTCGTTGATGTTCTGGCTCTTCAACTGGTTTCGGTAGTTGTTGATTTCGTTCTCTATGTTGAACGAGAGATTGGCATCGTTGTCTACCTTATGTCCTACGAGCGTGATGTTCATCTGTGTGAGCGCCTGGTCGGTAAGCTCCATCATCTGGTGCATGTGCTCATACTGTGATGGTATGAAGTCTTCCTTGCCCTTGATGCGTCGCTCAGGGTTCTTGCTATGTTGTAGCAGCTGTCGCCGATACTTCTATTTCTGAAATCTCGCGCAGCATGGCGCGTATCTTGGCCTTGGTCTCGTCACTCAGATGTGAGTCGCTCACCTGATCCAGATACTTGGCAATCTCTATCTCCATATTGTCTGAGATTCCCTCGTACTTCTCGATGCGGGTGAAGAGTTTCACAAACTTATCTTCGTTGGTCTCGCCCAGGAGCTCTTTCACCATGCCAAACATTCGCTGTATGCGCTCGGCGAAGGAGTGGATTTCCTTTTGTGCCTCGAGGACAGAGATTTCTGGTGTCTTCATGATACCAGTCTGGATGAAGCGCAGGCGGAAGTCGTCCTCGTCGGCATTCTTCTTAGGACGGATGATCTTGCACACCAATTTCTCTATCTGTGGGATAAACCAAACCAGGATAAAGGTATTGGAGATGTTGAAGGTGGTGTGGAAAGCGGCAAGCACAAAGGACAACTTGGCTGCATTGGCGATGAAGTGTGGGTCGCTCTTTTCCATCACGTCGTCGTAGCCAACCCATCCGCATACGAGATGGATGAAAGGACGGAACACGCACAGAATCCACAGCACACCGAAGATATTGAACACCATGTGCGCCATGGCCGCCCTTCTGGCTTGCGTGTTGGCAGTGAGGGCAGCCACATTCGAGGTTACTGTGGTTCCGATGTTCTCACCCATCACGAGGGCAATACCTTGATAAATAGGCAGTACGCCGGTGGAGCAGAGTATCATCGTGATGGCCATGACGGCTGCTGAACTCTGTACGCACATGGTAAGCACGCTACCTATCAATAAGAAGACGATGGTAGTATTGAAACTGTGAGGATCAAAGCTTGCGAAGAAGTCGAGGACGGGCTGGTTGTGAGCCAAGTCCATGTCGATACCGGTTTGTCGGAGAGTTCCCAAACCAAGGAACATAAAGGAAATACCAAAGATGAAGTCGCCAACGATTTTGCGTTTCTTGCTATAGATAAGGATGATGGCGAAGAAGAAAGCCGGCCATACAAAGTCGGTGATGTTGAACGAGAAGCCTGCACTCATGATCCAGGCGGTGAGGGTGGTTCCGATATTGGCACCCATGATGACCGATATGGCTTGTGCCAAGGTGAGAAGACCAGCGTTGACAAACGATACTGTCATCACCGTGGTGGCAGTAGAAGACTGCACGGCTGCAGTGATGAGTGTTCCTGAGAGGATGCCTGTCAGGCGGTTGGTGGTCATGGTTCCTAATACATGGCGCAGCTGTGGGCCAGCCATCTTCTGTAAACTGTCGCTCATCGACTTCATACCAAACATCAATAAGGCGAGTGCTCCGATAAGCCTAAAAAAAATCCAAATCGACATATTTTAATTTAATTTAAGTTGCTAATAGCATGTTGTTTCCTTTTTTATTTGTAATTTTACCCGAAAGTTGAGAGAACGTTTAACTTTGTAACACTATCGAAACGAAAATGAAACAAGTAGTACAAATCCGCTGCAAAAATAATAAAAAAACTCAGAAAGTAGCAAACGGAAGCACACTTTCTGATATTTTTTCTTCATTTAACCTCAAAATGGAGCATGGACCCGTGTCTGCCAAGGTGAATAACAAGGTGGAAGGCATGCATTATCGTGTTTACAACAACAAGGATATTGAGTTCCTCGATATGCGCACTTCCTCCGGCTCGAGAGCCTATACTCGTACACTTTTTTTTGTGCTCTGCAAAGCTGTGCAGGATCTTTATCCCGGGCATGATGTGGTAATCGACATTCCGGTGTCGAATGGCTTTTATGTCGATGTGCGACTGGAACGTGATGTTACGGCCGATGATGTGGACTGCATCCGTAAGCGAATGCAGGAAATCGTGGATGCACGTATGCCTATCCGCCGCTATATGGTGCCTACCGAGGACGCCATAGCCCTCTTCGAGGAGAAAGGTGATGTGGAGAAGGTGAAGCTGCTGCGCACTTCGGTTCGCTCTATACTACCTATTATAAAATAGGTGAATACGTAGACTTCTATTATGGCACGCTCCTCACCAACACCTCGCAGCTCTATCTCTTCGGGTTGGAGAAGTATTACGACGGCATGCTGTTGCGCATTCCGTCGCTCCAGAACCCTGATGAACTGGGCGAGGTAACCCGTCAGGACAAGATGTTCGAAATCTTCAAGGAGCATCATCACTGGCAGGATATTATCGGCATCCGAACAGTGGGCGACTTCAATGCGGCTGTTGATGCGGGCCATGCCACGGATATCATCAATATCAGCGAGGCGCTTCAGGAGAAGAAGATTGCCAGATAGCCGAGCAGATAGCAGCACGGCCTGGGGTGAAACTCGTCCTCCTGGCTGGACCTTCGTCGTCGGGTAAGACGACTTCGTGCAAGCGTCTTTCCATACAGTTGGCTGTCAACGGACTGAAACCTCTACAGATTTCTCTCGATGACTATTTTGTCGATCGCGAGCGAACGCCTAAGGACGAGAATGGAGAATATGATTATGAGAGTATCTATGCCCTCGACCTTCAGAAGATCAACGACCAGTTTAATGCCCTCTTCCGTGGTGAGGAGGTGGAACTGCCTAAGTACGATTTCCAGAGCGGCAAGAGTAAGAAGAGCGGCCAGCGACTTAAGATGAACGACAATAATGTGCTCGTGGTGGAAGGCATTCATGCGCTCAATCCCGAACTGACAGCCCAGATTCCCAACGAGCAGATTTTCCGTGTCTATGCCTCTGCGCTTACCACCATTTTGCTCGACAATCACAACTACATCCCGACAACCGACAACCGTCTGTTGCGCCGCATCATACGCGACTACAAATATCGTGGCGTCTCGGCTCAGGACACGATTCACCGATGGCCGTCGGTACGTGCTGGCGAGAACAAGTGGATTTTCCCTTTCCAGGAGAATGCCGATGCCATGCTCAATACGGCCATGCTCTACGAGTTGGCTGTTCTCAAGATGCAGGCAGAACCGCTGCTGGAGCAGGTGCCCGAAAACTGCGACGAGTATGCTGAGGCTTACCGACTGCTGAAGTTCCTGAAGTATTTCAAAGGCATTCCTTTCAACAATCTGCCTCCCACGTCACTGTTGCGCGAGTTTCTTGGCGGAAGTTCGTTCCACTATTAAAGTGTTTTTGTGCTTGCAAAGGTGAATGCCGGTTTGGGTCGTCTATTATGACCAGCGTTGGCCATAATAGATGACTCGCATCGGTCATAATAGATGACTTATATAGACGTACAACTATGCACCATGCCCACTGCGATGGGCAACTTTACCCATAACGATGAACAACTTTGCCCATAGTTATGGGTAAAGTTGCCCAAAGGCTTGGGCAGATGCTAATAAAGCCCTTCGTTGACTTCTTTTGCTGGTAAACGATAAATTTCCTAATGGTAAAAACGCAGATACTTGCATTGGCAATCGAAAGTATTTGCGTTTTATAGACACACAATGCGAGCTCTCTGATTTCTACAGCTTTCCTCCGTAGCAGAGATCGCCGGCATCGCCAAAGCCCGGCACAATGTATTTGTGCTCATTCAGTCCCTCGTCGATGGCGGCGCACCAGATAGTGGTCTTGTCATCGGGGAAAGTGTTCTTGATGTGCTCAATACCTCGGGAGTTGCCAGTACACAAGCTACATGGATGTGCTTGGGCGAGCCTTTCGTGAGAATGGCCTTCAGTCCTAACTCCATGCTTCCACCAGTAGCCAGCATCGGGTCGGCAATGATGAGTGTCTTGTCGTCAATCTCTGGAGTGGCCAAGTACTCGATGTGTATTCCCACCTCGGTATGGTTCTTGTCTGTATATTCGCGGAAGGCGCTGACAAAGGCGTTTCCTGAGTGGTCGAAGATGTTGAGGAAGCCTTCATGGAAAGGCAGTCCTGCACGGAATATGGTTCCGATGACAATATCATCGGTAGGCAGGTTTACCCGGGCTACGCCTAAAGGCGTTGTTACATTCTCGGGCTTGTAGTCGAGAGTTTTGGAAATCTCGAAAGCCTCATACTCGCCGATTCTCTTGATGTTGTTGCGGAAGAGGAGTCGGTTCTTTTGATACTCTTTGTCACGCATCTCAGCCAAATAGCGGTTGATGATGGAGTTCTGATCGCTTAGGTTTATTATTTTCATATCGTATAATTTTTATGCAAAGATACACGAAAATGCAGATAAAGCAAAGGAAAGTTGTCGTTTTTCGGAAAAAGAATGACTAAAAAAGCAAAAAATAGCAGATTTGAGCTTTTGTTTTGAGTTTCAAGTGGTTGTGGCAGTCGTTGGCTTTTTGTGGCATTCGTGAGGAAATGCGAAAATGGCGGATTTGAGAAGTAGAAACGCTTTCAAGTCATTACCTCAAAGAAACGCTCTAATAAGCATTTTTAACGGCTTCGGTTTTTACTTCTCAATTCTGCACAGGTTGTGAATTTGCCATGCAACTCTCATGATTTAATTTTGCACAGAACAAAAAGCAAAGAATTATGAGAAGTACATTCAAGACAGTCTTCTATGTAAACGGAAGCAAGGAGAGAAACGGAATTGTCCCTATCATGGGACGTGTGACAATCAACGGAACTATCGCACAGTTCAGTTGCAAGCTGAGCGTGACCAAAGCGATATGGGATGCCAAGGGCAACAGAGCCAAAGGCAGAAGCAAGGAAGCCAATGAGGTGAACTTTGCGCTTGATAACATCAAGGCTCAAATCGCTAAGCATTACCAACGGCTTTCCGACCGTGAGGCGTTCGTTACCGCTGAAATGGTGAGAAACGCATATCAAGGCATAGGTACGGAGTATGAGACATTACTCAGAGCTTTTGACAAGGAGAACGCAGCCTTTGCCCAACGCGTGGGAAAAGACCGAGCTGTCCGAACCTACCGCAAGTATCTGACGGTAAGAAAGTACGTTGCCGAGTTCATCAAATTTCAATACAAGCGACAGCGATATGTCCATGAATGAGCTTACCGAGGAGTTCATCCGTGATTTTTGTCTGTATTTGAAGAATTGTCATTGGACTCACGCAATCTACCATTTGGATATACTCCATACCATTGAAGCATATCGTCACGGCAGCACACTACAACGGCAAGATACAGAGAAATCCGTTTGCCATGTACCACGTTGACCCAGACCACAAGGAGCGTGAGTTCTTGACAGAGGAAGAATTGGACATATTTGCAGGAATAGAGTTGGAAAATCCCAACTTTGCTTTTGCGAGAGACTTGTTTATGTTTGGTTGTTGGACAGGTATCTCTTTCGTTGACATCAAGAATCTTACAGAGGACAATGTTGCCATTATAAGTGGGTCTCCATGGATAGTTTCTCAGCGTCAAAAGACAGGCGTACCATTCAAAATTAAACTGATAGATGCAGCCATACAGATAATTGAACGTTACAAGCCATTGAGAAAAGATATGCACTTGTTTAATATTGGCTCACTTGACATGGTAAACAAGCGTATAAAGAAAGTGGCAAAAATGTGTGGCATCAAGAAGCGAATTTCATTTCATGTAAGCCGCATTCGTTCGCAGTTTTGGCTTTAAACTACGGTATGCCGATAGAGAGTGTAAGCAAGATACTGGGACATACGGACATCGCCACAACACAAATTTACGCAAAGGTGACAAGTACTAAATTGGAGCAT
>ENA-OQER01000123-OQER01000123.1-human-gut-metagenome-genome-assembly--contig:-NODE-123-length-41787-cov-8.142847_pt1 | contig 41787 bp, 46 predicted proteins | sample MGYA00242797_ERZ504639 | MGnify/ENA primary metagenome ERZ504639 (study PRJEB26092, sample SAMD00036306) | human gut metagenome | host: Homo sapiens | study: EMG produced TPA metagenomics assembly of... | reverse complement strand
GCTTTGTGATTTTTGCCTGGGGTTTTAAAGCTTTTGCCCTTACAGGGCGACAGGCTTGCGTCCATGATTACCCAGGCGATGCCCTGGGCTAGGAGCTTCTGCTTTCAGGGCGTATGGCTAGGGGCTTATGCCCTTTACCTTTGCTTTACCCTTCGGCCAGCGATTTTCAATTCCCTTCGGCCGGTGACCGTTGGTTCAGGGCGTATCAATCTATCAACGAAACCCTGATACGCTCAAACCGGGAAATCGGCAAACGTATTGTTGAAGAAGAGCAGCTTGGCAAGCAGCGTGCTGATTATGGAATACAGCTCATCAAGTCCATATCTCAGCAGTTGACGACTGAGTTCGGCTCCGGCTATGGTGTTCGTAACCTTGCCTATTTCAAGCAATTATACCAATATTTTCCTGATTGGGAGATTTTGCACGCGCGCGTGCAAAATCTTTCGTGGTCACATTTGAGATGCATTTTAAGGGTGGAAAGATAAGCTAGTACCCCCAAATATCTCTGCAACAAGATAATAGACACAAAATAAAGAACGAAGAATTTCATTGAAATAATCTGATGGAAACAGAAAGAATTTTACTTCGATATTGGCAGGAATCAGATGCAGAGGCGCTCTTCAAGTACGCCTCAAACCCTGACGTAGGACCTCGTGCTGGATGGCCGGCGCATAAGTCTGTTGAGGAAAGTCGGGAGATAATCCGGACATTCTTCCATAATGAAACGACATGGGCGATTGTGTTGAAAGAGACTGGCGAGGCTATCGGCTGCATCGGCTACTACACCCATGAAACCAGCAACATCCCTATCGGAGAAAACGACTGCGAGGTGGGCTACTGGGTAGGAAAACCATTTTGGAACCAAGGAATCTGCACCGAAGCCTTGAAGCTGATGCTCGGCTACTGCATCAACGAGAAGCATTTCGAAAACATCTGGGCAGACCATTTCACAGGCAATCCTGCATCAGGAAAAGTCATGGAGAAATGCGGTTTCTCTGACACCGGAATGCTGAACAGATGTAGCCAACTCGTGGGTGGCGACAAGGAAATGGTTAAAGTGTTTAAATACAACGGATAAAGGAGAAAATAGAATGATGAAACTCAATAACCCCCAAAGTGAGTGGTTTATGTAAAAAGTTACGGAGAATATGAATTATCTCCGTAACTTTTTACATTTTCGGCTGATTTACCGCTTCAGCGCTATGTTATAATTATAATATTTGCTGTTGCCCGTAATATCCTCCAGCACCTGAATGAAAGTAGGAAACTTCACACTCTCGTTGGCAGAAATGCCGCGGGTTTCAAGAATCATCAGGTCGGAAACCGGCTCAAGAAACTCGTCTAGCTCGAAATACTGACCCTTCCAGATAAAGCTCTTGCGATGCTTATGAATGCGCTGGCGGTAAGGGTCAGCCTGCTGAAGCATACTCTCGTAAAGATTGGCATTAATCTGTCGCTCGGTCTCAATCTGCTCATTGTCTGAAATACGCTTCTTGGTGGTGTGAACATACACATACTTGCCTCCCTCGAATCCGCGACGGCGAAGACGAATCTCGCTGCCCGGCTCACCCGTAAGATAAGTCTGAACAATATCGCTGTCTATCGCATTAGGAACCTCGCCCGTCAGCTTCACGATATATTTCCGCTCCTCCTCTATCGGCTGCGGAATGGCAAGCACATTGCTTATCTCCTTGAGCACACGGTTCAGCTTGTTGTTGAAATCTTCGTGGTTATTGATTACCCTGAGATGAGGATGACCCTTCCATGCAGAAACAATCTTCTTGTCCAACTCTCGCGCTATCTTCAGTCCTTCTTCATCGGCCTTCTCCAGGCGCTGCGCATTGTTGGCTGTAGTATAAAACTGCTCGGCACCATCAGCAGCACTCACCAGATGCAGCACAGCATCATAGCGGTCGCGAAGCTGGGCATCTGTATAACCTCTTCAGAGATGATGCGGTGCCAGAAATCGGGAGTGAGATAGGTAGAAATATCCATCGTACCACGATCGCAGACGATGATGACCGGCTGCTGCAATGTTTCAGCCATACGCTGGAAACTGTCTTCCAGGTTGATCTGAGTCTGGAAAGTAGCCTTCTCGCCCTCGAAGAAAAAATCCTTGTTGGAGGTGAGATAATTCATGCCCGCCTGGGTGAACATGGTTGGAACCTCGGGAATGGTAAAGACCTTATAGCCGAGACTGGAGAAATGTTCAATCACCTTAACCATAGCGGTAGTCTTGCCCGCACAAGGTCCACCCGTCAGTACAATCTTCTTAATCTGATTCATATATCAAGTAAATATTTTTCGTTTTTTCTAATTGATGTTCTTTCCGGAGCATCTTATTTTCGGGTGCAAAGATAACAATAATTCTTCAAACGAAAGCTATAATTTATGCAAGAAAAGAAAAAATATTGTATTTTTATTTTGATTTCTCATTGTTTTGATGTATCTTTGCAAAGAAAATGGCTCATTTCGAGCCATCGGAAACAAAAATATAACTATAAGATAAAAATGGAAAAGATAAAGACATTAATTATAGGTAGCGGTCCTGCAGGATATACGGCTGCCATTTATGCCGGCAGAGCCAATCTGCAGCCAGTACTCTATTCAGGTATGCAACCGGGCGGACAGCTCACCAGCACCACAGAGGTAGAAAACTTTCCGGGCTATCCTAACGGCGTAGACGGAACACAGATGATGATGGACATGAAAGAACAGGCAGCCCGATTCGGAGCCGAAATGAGAGACGGAAGCATCGTGAAGGCAGATTTCAGTTCACGCCCATTTCATCTTACAGATGAGCGCGACAACGAGATTGAGGCAGAAACCGTGATCATCGCTACAGGTGCATCTGCCAAATATCTGGGTCTTGCCGATGAAGAGAAATATCGCGGACAGGGCGTTTCTGCCTGCGCTACCTGTGACGGATTCTTCTACCGCAAGCGCACCGTAGCCGTAGTGGGCGGTGGCGATACAGCCTGCGAAGAGGCCATGTATCTATCCGGACTTGCCAAGAAGGTTTACATGATTGTGCGCAAGCCTTATCTCCGTGCTTCAGAAATCATGCAGCAGCGTGTAAAGAACAAGGAGAACATCGAGATTCTGTTCGAAACCAATACGCTGGGGCTCTTCGGCGAGAACGGTGTAGAAGGTGCTCATCTCGTGCGCCACAAGGGCGAAGCCAACGAAGAGAAGTTTGACATCAGCATCGACGGATTCTTCCTGGCTATCGGACATAAGCCTAACACCGACCTCTTCAAGGGACAGATAGATCTCGACGAGCAGGGCTTTATCAAGGTTGTGCCAGGTACTGCCACTACCAACATTCCGGGTGTTTTCGCAGCAGGCGATGTGGCCGACCCAATCTACCGCCAGGGTGTTGTTGCCGCAGGCTCGGGAGCCAAGGCTGCCATCGAGGCCGACAGATTCCTGCAGCAACAGTAAAAAACTATAGTATAAAATCCTATAAAGCGGGGTTAATATAGTTAAAAAATAACAGCAATATTTTGTCAGATGCAAAAAATGTATTACTTTTGCATCTGATAAAATAAAAAGGAAGATTGGCAGAGTGACCGAATGCGCTGGACTCGAAATCCGGTATACCCTCTTCCGGGTATCGGGGGTTTGAATCCCTCATCTTCCGCTAAGTTCCGCAATCAGGAACCGTCATTTTTTAGTTTTATAAAAACAACTCGACATGAAAAAAATCATCATCCCCATATTTATGCTCCTCCCGCTGATGACTGCACAGGCCCAAACCGTGCTGACAGAAGAGCAGCAGCTGGAACAGGCACAGAAACAGCTGGAAGCTGCCAAGAAGGCACTGGAAGTGGCTAAGATTAAAGCACAGGCTGCCAAACTGAAGGCTCAGGCCGACAGCATCAACGCTGCAAGCGCCAAGGAGCCAACACATCAACCTCGGGATGGGCGATTCCTGTTGCCGTAGCCGCTAAGCCAAAGGAGGCTGCCAAGCCTGCCAACAAGCTGGCAAATGGCACAACAGCCAAAGTGGACATGAAATATCTGGCAGGCGCCATCACATATAATGATGAAAACAAGATAGAATTCACACTCGATACGGATGCTAACGGAAAAACTGCCAAGCAGATTTACGACATCGTATTAAAATACATGAGTGAGCTGACACAGAACGAGCAGAACATAGCAAGCCGGGTAGCACTGGTAAACGATACTGAACACGTCATCGCCAACACGATGGACGAATGGCTCGTCTTCAGCCAGTCATTCATCTCGCTCGACCGCACGGAATTCAAATACCAGCTGATAGCCAGGATTTCAGACAATCATCTGAATCTCTCGCTCTGCCGCATCATCTACAACTACGAGGAAGGAAGAAGCACCGGTTTCAAGGAACCTGCAGAAGAGGTAATCAGCGACAAGATTGCGCTCAACAAGAAGCAGAACGACCTGGCTAAGATCTTCGGAAAGTTCCGCAGATGCACCATCGACCGCAAGGACCAGATATTCGCAGAGTTAACTGCATTAGTAAAACAATAAGTTGAAGAAAATGGATAATCAGAATACAGACAACAAGATACAACAGAACGAGGCACAGCAGCCTGCAAACGCTACAGCCCAGCCTACAGCTGAGCAGGGCGCAGAACAGACTGAACAGAAGCAGCCTACCAGCTACGCCGTAAGACCTCAGCACCGCCGCTCCGCCCATTGGCCTACAGCGACCAGAACAACATGCTGAAGGTGCGCAACTATCTCAACATCGCCTTCATGCTGCTCGCCATCGTGGGGGTAATACTCTGGACCAGCTGGAAGAAAGCCGCAATATCGCCTACATCGTACTCATCGTGGGTGTAGTGCTCAAGATTGCCGAAGTATGTATCCGACTATTTAAGAAATAATGAAGAAGAAGAAAATTATATTCTCATCACTCCTATTTTGTGCTGCAACCCTCCCGGTTGCGGCACAAAACGATTTTAACTATAACGAAGATTCGCAGTTCCGTCCTCAAACCAACCGCAAGGTGAACACCGATTCACTGGGCTCAGACAAGGAGATTCCGAAGGGTATCAGGGTATGGACCGTAGACGAACGTTTCGGCGACACAAAGGCTGCGGTAGTAGACACTTTGCAGCACATGTATATGAACACAACCTTCACGGAAGGACTGAGAGGCGAATACAATACCCTCGGAAACATGGGTACTGCCCGACTGAACCGAATGTTCATCGACCGCCGCAACACGCAGGGCAACTTCATCTTTACAGAGCCCTACGATTATATCGTAAATCCGGTAAGTGACTTCCACTTCACCAACACCTACTCACCCATCACGAACATAACCCTGAACAGCTGCGGCGACAAGGTGACTGGAGAAGACGACTTCAAGGCCATATTTGCAGTAAATGCCAACAAAAGGCTAGGCGCCGGTTTCAGATTCGACTACAAGTATGGCAGAGGATATTATAACGCACAGAGTACCAGCCACTTTAAATACACCATGTGGGCATCTTACCTGGGCGACCGCTATCAGGCACATCTCCTCTTCAGTACCAATCATGAGAAGATGACCGAGAACGGCGGTATTACCAACGATGATTACATCAAACATCCGGAAATCTACACCGAATCGTTTGCCACCAATGAAATTCCTACCGTTCTGGAACAGAACTGGAACCGACTGGACAACCAGCACATCTTCTTTACCCACCGCTACAACGTAGGTTTCAGCCGAAAGGTAAAGATGACCGAAGAAGAAATCAAGCAAAGAAATTGCCATGGCTTCGAAAAAGGAAAATGCTGAAGAGGAAGCGAAGGAAGAAGCCAGAAAGAAAGCCAAGGAACAAGGCAAGAAATTTGATGAGAAAGCCTACGACAAACAGCAGGGAGCTAAATTCAGCGGCCGTCCTGACGGAGCCAGGATTGCAGGCGATGAACCGGCTAAAGGCGCAGCCGCAAAGGACATCAGGAACGACAGTACCCGAATCGCAGTAAACGGAAAAGCTGCTGCCGACAGTCTGCTGGCCATCCAGAAGAAAAATGCCGAAGACTCGCTTTTCTACAAGAGCGAATATGTTCCGGTAACGAGCTTCATCCATACGGTAAAGTTTGACAACTATCGCCGTATTTACGAAGCTTATCAGACCCCAGCCGACTATTATCTGAATGAATATTATGATGCAGGCAGGCTGACCGGCGACTCCATCTACGACCAGACCAAGCACTGGCACATGAAGAATACCTTCGCCATTGCCATGCTCGAAGGTTTTAATAAATGGGCAAAGGCAGGCTTGAAGGCTTTCGCCAGCTACGACCTCCGTCACTATGAACTGCCAACCATGGAAGGTGGTTTCGAAAAATACAACGAGCATGCGCTGAGCGTAGGCGGACAGCTGAGCAAGCAGGAAGGCAAGACACTCCACTACAATGCCGTAGCAGAAATAGGACTGACGGGTGTTGACGCTGGAACCCTTGCCATAGATGGTAATGTAGACGTGAACATCCCATTCCTGGGCGACACGCTTCAGGTAAGAGGCGATGCTTTCTTCCATAGAGAAACCCCATCGTTCTATTACCGCAACTATCACGCCCGCCATCTGTGGTGGGAGAATGATCTCGACAAGACCATCCATACCCGCATCATGGGTACGCTCTCCTTCCCTAAGACACGCACCAAGCTGAGAGTGGCTGTAGATGAAATCAAGAACTACACCTACTTCTCGCAGAGCTATGACATTACAGAAGAAGGGTTGCGAACAGGAGTCATGGTAACGCCGATGCAGGAAAGCGGAGGAATCAACCTGCTGACAGCACAATTGGAGCAGAACTTCAGACTGGGCATTCTGAACTGGGAAAACCAGTTTACCTACCAGCACTCAAGCAAGGAGAGTGTTCTGCCAGTACCAGCCTTCAATGCCTACACCAATCTCTATATCAAGTTCAAGGTAGTAAAGGTGCTGAACGTAGACCTGGGTGCTGACATGCGCTACTTTACAAGCTATGAAGCTCCCGACTATTCACCTTATATGGGACAGTATACGGTACAGGGCAACGGCGAGAACAACGTAAAGATAGGAAACTATCCTATCGTCAATGTTTACGCCAACGTTCATATCAAGCACACCCGTTTCTTCGTAATGATGAGCCACATCAATGCAGGACAGGGCGACAAGAACTACTTCTTCGCTCCTCATTATCCGATGAACGAGAGAGTGTTCCGCATTGGAGTAAGTTGGAACTTCTTCAATTAATCTTTCTGGTTTTCCTTAAGAATTTCAGGAGATTCAATTTTAATCTTTTCAGAATATGATAGAAACAAATTCTATAAAAGCATGGTATCTAGCCGCTCGCCCGAAGACTCTGACGGCGGCGGCTGTTCCTGTTTTATTGGGTATTGCGCTGGCTTATAAAGACGCTCAGCAGATACAGACATTGCCAGCCCTACTCTGCCTGCTCTTTGCATGGGTGATGCAGATAGACAGCAATCTGGTGAATGATTATTTCGACTTCAAACATGGTAATGACGACGAAACCCGGCTAGGACCGAAACGTGCCTGCGCTGAAGGCTGGATAACATTGGGAGCCATGAAATGGGGAATCATCCTCACTACTTTTCTGGGCTGCGGCATAGGGCTTCCGCTGGTTCTTTTCGGAGGTTGGGAAATGGTTATCGTAGGCATCTGTTGCGTAGTCTTCTGTTTTCTCTATACTACCTGTCTCAGCTATCTGGGCATGGGCGATATTCTGGTACTGCTCTTCTTCGGCATTGTACCCGTATGCTGCACATACTATCTCGTAATGCCCGAAACCATGCAGGGAGTAAGCATGGAAGCGGTTCTCGTATCTGTAGCCTGCGGACTGGTAGTTGATACGCTGCTCATTCTGAACAATTACCGCGATCATGACAACGACCTGAGAGCCGGCAAGAAGACCCTTGTGGTTCACATAGGAAAGAAGAATGCCGAGCGGTTATACTGCGCATTGGGCAATCTGGGCATCATTACCATAATAGGTGTAACCACCTACGAAGTATTTCAGCATGAAGCCAGCAGCATGTTCCTGCCGCTTGCAGCACTCTATATCATTCTGCACAACAGAACCTATATGGAGATGAAAAAGATAGGCGAAGGCAGAGAACTGAACAAAATTCTAGGCAAAACAGCTCTGAACATCTTCTGTTTCGGCATTGTATCATCCCTGATCATTATCGGAATGGCGAATTGAACAATAACATCTTAATAATAATGTACGCGCGTACCTTATTATATAAACAAAGTGGAGGAATATCTATGAAACAACAGGTAAATCTCGAAATCATGGACTTTGTGGAGAAACAGATTCTCCCCAAATATAATGCCTTTGGCGAAGTCATGGGCTCAGACATGTTACCCGAGTCATCAGAAACTCTCTGAAACTGGTTCCTGTAACCGGTGCCGACATCGATATGGTGTATGTAATAGCCGCTTACCACGACCTGGGGATGAGCGGTCCGCGTGCCATTCATCATATTACCAGCAGTAAGATTCTGCAGGCAGATTCCAGACTGAAGCGCTGGTTCAATAAAGAACAGATCAAAATCATGAAAGAAGCTGTTGAGGACCATCGGGCTTCATCCAGCCGTCAGCCTCGCAGCATCTATGGCAAGATTGTGGCAGAAGCCGATCGCGATATTGATGTTCACGAAATTTCTGCGCGCATACAGTATGGCAAAGAAAATAATCCAGATGATGACAAGGAGCAGCAATGGGAGCGCTTCAGCCAGCACATGGACGAAAAATATTCACGAAACGGATACATCAGGTTATGGATTCCCAACTCCCCTAACGAGAAAGCGCTCAACAAACTGCGCAATATCATAGAGGACAAAACGGAACTGAAAAAATATTTCGAAAAAATATTCGAAGAAAACAGCTAAAACATTTGGTAGTTTCAAAATATTGCATTATCTTTGCATTATCAAATAATGACTAAGATGTTTGCACCATTGCATCGTGATGATGCATGGGTGCCAGAAGGAATAAGGGTCGTTTCGGTTCGATCGGGATACTCATCAAATTACACTATTGAAACCGAGAGGACATTCTCTTGCTCATGGCGGGCCATATAAACTGCAGCAGGCAGGTAAGCTGAAAAGCCGGTGGATTACAAAGGCGGAGGACTCTCAAATGTTTATACATTCGGAGTTTCATCACATCATCGAGCGGCCCTTTCTTTTACAAGAGGCGGATTTCTGAGAAAGAAATCCGCCTCTGCTCGTTTTAGGAATTAAAACACTCATAATACTGAAAGAAAACAACCCCTGATAATGTGGGAGTTACAAAGAAAATGCATTTTTATTGAAAAAAAGTAGCAAAAAGATTTGGTAGAATCAGAAAAAAGTAGTACCTTTGCACTCGCATTTAAGAACGATGCTTGGTTGATTCGGTTAAGAATCCGACTGGAAGGTTGGGTGAGTGGCTGAAACCAGCAGTTTGCTAAACTGCCGTGCGGGTTACCGTACCGGGGGTTCGAATCCCCCACCTTCCGCAAGCTATCGTCTGGAAAATGTACCCTTGGTCGATTCATCTAATGGTTAGGATACAAGATTCTCAATCTTGGCATAGGGGTTCGATTCCCCTATCGACTACATGTGTTTTTCATGGTATTAGATTTATAAGTCTCTATAAGTCGGGAGACCAATAGAGATTTTTTTGAATGGTCGATTCATCTAATGGTTAGGATACAAGATTCTCAATCTTGGCATAGGGGTTCGATTCCCCTATCGACTACAAAAGTGTTTTCATGTATTAATTTAGATTGTTTAAGCTTGCATTTAGTTCTTTACCAAAAGGCTACTGCAAGTTATTTTTTATATATACGTACGAAGCCATATGAAACTATTATACACTGTCATCTCCCTTCTCTTTCTGTTTACCTATCCTGCCTGGGCGCAGCAGCACGAGATATTCAACCAGCGCATCAGAACCCTACAGGTTGTAGGCGGAACCAACTGGTTATCGCTCCCAGTATCGTCACTGGGCGGAGAACCTATCCACATCGATTTTGACGACATGACGCACGATTATCACCGATACAGATACAAGATTGAACATTGTGATGCAAACTGGAACGTATCTTCTTCGCTCTTTGAAAGCGACTATATGAAAGGATTCAACGGCAACCAGATTATTGAAGATGTAGAGCAATCCATCAACACCAATCATCCTTATACTCATTATCATCTGGCAATTCCCAATGCGACTGCCAACTTACCATGAGCGGCAACTACAGACTGACGGTTTATGACGACAATGCGGAAAACGAGGAAGAAGGCAAAATGTTTACAGCCTGCTGGATGATTACAGAGCCTCAGCCATTGGTTAAACTCAAGTTAGAAGCTACTTCAACAACAGATATAGATATCCAGAAGGACCATCAGCAACTGAAAATGGAACTGGATCACAGCCAGCTGAGAATCACTCATCCCAACCAGCTGAACATCGTAGTGCTTCAGAACGGAAGATGGGACAATGCCGTCATCAACCCTAAACCCGACTACCTGAGTGCGGGGAAAATGAGTTGGCAGCATGTAAGAGCTCTGATTTTCGATGCGGGCAACGAATACAGAAGTTTGAATTTCTGGACACCGACCATCCAACCATGGGAATAGACGCTATAGATTGGGATGGAAGCGACTATCAGGTAAAGGTAATGACTGACAGCCCTCGCCCCAATTACGTTTACGATGAAGCTGCCAAAGGTTCGTTTTATATCCGCAACAGCGACAACGTAGAAAACAACAACACCTGCGAATATGCACAGATTCACTTTACCCTGAAAGCTCCAAAACTGCCAGGCGATGTTTATCTGAACGCAGATTGGACCTACGGCCGTTTCCTCCCCGAATATAGGATGGAATATGATGAAATGACGAAAACCTATCACGCACGTCTCTTCATGAAGCAAGGTTATTACAGTTATCAGTATCTCATGAAGATGGCGGACGGAAGCATCAGGCTGCTCCCATCAGAAGGAAATTTCTACCAGACCCAGAACAAATACAATGTACTGGTTTACTATCGGGCTCAGAGCGACCGCACCGACCGGCTGGTAGGATATGGAGAATTAAAATAAAGGAAGGAAATAAATGAGATTAAAAAGAAAAGGAGTTCTAGCATTTCAGAATGCCGGAACTCCTTTTCTATTTAATCCTAAAAGTGGAATTTCAGATCAACACCACATTGGAAAGGATTGCCACGCTGGGCAAAATACAGTTTCTTTCCTGTTGCAGCATTATCAACAGCAAAGGTATTGTAATTAGTATCTGTGAGGTTCTTACCCCAGATACTGATGCTCATCTTGCTGAAATCAATATCACAATGCGCACCCATCACGAAATACATCTTCTGGCTGTAGGTATTGGCATTATCCCAATAAGTCTTGCCCTGCGCATTCATGTTCAATCCGAAGGTAAACTGTCCTAAATGATAGTCAGCCATGGCTGCTATTGTATGCTGGGGAACATAAGGAACCTTCTTGTCCTTATAATTCACAGCCTTATCACCCTCACCATCTGTATATTCATCAAATACGGCGCGTGTAAAACCATAGTTTACACCCCAATCAAAAGCACCGTCGAAAGCCTGACCCTTGAGCGCGGCTTCAATACCACAACTGTGACTCTTACCTGCATTAACCATCATTCGACCAAAGCCATAGGTTCCTGCCATCACAGAGAGTTGCTGATTGCGAACCTGCATATAGAAGGCACTCAAATCGAAATGAAGACGATGATCAAAAAGATTGAGATGCGTTCCTACCTCATAATTCCATGAGTTTCCGGCTTAAAGGCAATAGTCTGGTTCACCCTATCATAATCTTCATCGGTATGAGGAACGTCATAATCGTGTTGCATCGCCTTCTGACTATTAGCTTTCAGTTCGGTCTGCAAGATGTCACTGAACATCTGGATATTATAACCGCCTGCACGATAGCCCTTGCTCACCGTGGCATAAACATTGCTACCCTGCTCATCAAGCTGGTAACTTAAGCCAAATTTTGGCAGGAGCTGGTTGTAATCATCACTCGTTTTGCGGTCGAGTATAGAGCGCAAAGTACGAGTAGCCTCCTTGCCCATCACCTTAGCTGTCATCGCCATATAAGCATAAGTATCGTAATGAATACTTGTATGCATGAAATCGTAACGCAAACCAAGCGTTGCTTTCAGACGGGAAGAAAGATCAAACGTACTCTCGTGATAGAGACCCAAATTGCTCTGAGGAGTATGGAACAACCCCGGAGCTCCCATATCTACATTGACCGAAATCCCATTAACTATTGCCGGAGGATCCCCTTATCCAGCATAGCCTGCTGCATCTGCTGCTGAATAACGTTACCGATAGGCTTCGTCAATGCTGAACCGAATTTTACAGGACCATTTGTCTTCAACCACACATGGGAGAAGAATGCACCTGTGTAAGATGCCAGAAACCGAAGAAAGGCTGACGACTCTTAAATGTGAACTCCTGAGTGATAGAATTCTGCAACTGGTCTTGCTGCAAGCTCAAATAATCTCCAGGAAGATAATCCTGATCCATCTTCATATTGTCATTAAGGAACTGATAGCTGGTAGTAGAAGCAAAATCCCATTTCACTCCTTCATGACGAAGATTGACACCCGAAAGCAGCATGTTGCGGCGATAAAGCCAGGGAATGTTGTATTTGGCAATGCAGCCTTGCCACTGTTTAAATCCAACTGACCATAAGGAAATGCATGCTGATAGACAAATTGGTAATTGGCTAGCAAATCCATGCTCCATCCTCTATCAAAACGGAACTTAAGATTAAACTTACCGCCTGCCTCATCATAATTGTCGGCATAATCGCTGGTTCCTGCACGATGGAAGAATCCCTTCTGTCCATCATAAAAAGCAGCTACCCCTAATGCGATACGAGGTGAAAGTTTCATATAATGAGCCGCTTCTACATTACGATAGAAATGAGAACCCAATCCCAGATTAACGTAGGTGCCCTTGCTATCATAAGCATCGCGTGAATAGATGCGCACCAAACCACCTTCAGAATTCTGACCATAGAGTGTTCCCTGTGGACCACGGAGAATATCTATACGGCTGGTCTGATAATGGTGAAGATTGAAAGCAGCCTTGCTCAACACTGGAATTCCGTCAAGATAAATTCCTACAGCCGGACTGTTGATACGACTTCCAATACCGCGCACATACATGGCGTTGGTAAAACGCGAGCCATAGTTGGGCATTACGAAGTTAGGAACATAGCAGGAAAGTTCACGCAAATCGCGAGAACCCAATCGCTGCATCTGATAAGAACCAAAGGAAGTGCTGCTGAGAGGCTGTTGACGAAGACGGAAATTCTCCTTAGGCTGCGAAACAACCACAACTTCATCAATGTCATAAACTCGGCTGCTATCAGCCAGCAAGCCGTTAGCTTCTGCAAACTTTTCACTCATACCCAATGACAGGTTAGAGCAAGTAGCCCTTTCGTTATCCGCAGCACTAGCCTGCAACGCTACTGCTGCCAAACCAATGCATACGCACTTTTTACTATACAATACTATTCTTTTCATAACGGGTGCAAAGGTACATATTTTTCCTGCACCCCTATCCTTATTTATGAGGAAACAGATAAACCCGTATGGCAAACCATATATAGGCTACGAGCAACAAATAACCTATATAATATAAGGTAGTAACACTGAAAATGATGTAATCAATGGCGCAAACACCCACTAAACCACCCAGATACAGAACTGCATCACCTGCCGGCAAACGGTGTTTCACCTCATCTACACAAGCCAATCCTACTATCAGTATCGCCCAGACTGTAGCCAGGAAAAAGCCCAGTATAGGCGGTACGGCAAAAGGATTGAGCGTAGGATGAAAATAAAAATGACGCCATACTTCTGGCAAAAACAACTGAATGGTTGCATAGAAGGTTGCTGATATCGAAACAATAAGCACCAAGGCTGTAGGATATGGTGAATCAATATCATTAAAATGAACCAATTTACCATTGCTATGGAAAATCTTACGAACAGTATAGGCTACGGCTATGAGAATAATGATAACCATAAAGATGAGCAAGTGAGTATTGCTGAAGGTCATAATGAACTCTGAAATAGGATCATCGGGCACAACCTTCGGCAACAGACGAGACTCACGGTCCAACCAAACTGATTATCTTCTGTTGCCAACTGCACCCAAACTGAATCTATAGAATCCTGAGGAACCATACGAATATCCGTAACCACCAGCAGGCAGTTCTTTCGGACGGCGAAGGAGTCGATAGGCAAATTGCTCAAAAATTCTTCAGGCTGTTGTGCTATCAATTCCAGGGAATCCTTGAATACCAGGAAATTGAATTTGTTGGTATAATGATGGGTAGTAGAAAACGAAATGGAATCGAGTTGTTTATTACTGTACTCTACCATAGCTGCATGCATCTGGTGATGAGCACGGCGATGATAACAACTGCTGAACATCAAGAGGATGCCCAGCATACAAAGAATCTGTATCGTCCATTTCTTTTTCATTTATTTTTCACTATATAAGTTCATCTGACATTCATTGCACGCAAACTCCAGACGGAAGCGGCGACCGTCGCCCAACTGCAGGAAGAGAGGCTCTCTCCAGGATGGTTTCTTGCCTCCACGCTTCACACAGAAGCCCAACGAATAGCGGATACAATGGCGGCACTGCATCAGGAGCGACTCTCCCTTTTCGTTGGTAAACTTAGGTTGCATACTTCGGTTTGCCTTGTCTTTTTCTATATTCTCATCATATTCTTCCTGGGTCTTAGCATCCCATGCAGAAGGAATATTCTTACCCAACTCAAATGCCGGAACTACTGGCGACAGACCATGAATCTGATAAAAATCTCTTGCATCATAGTTAGCTATATTATAGAGATAACCCCATTTTCCATATTCCGGCTGCCAAGTAAATTCCTCTTTCGTAAGTCGGTGCTCACCAGGCTGACTGAATCCAAAACCATTGTTGAACAAGGTTCTATCCCATCCACCCCACAACGACTTATCAAGCTGTTTCTGATTTGCCTTGGTAAGTTCATCTATCAATTCACGCCGGATAGCAGTGAGAATACTGTTCGGAACGAAGTATGTCTCCATTCCCTTCAGAAGTTCTACCTGGTAAGCTTCGTAAATCGTATCGCCCAGTTTGCTCATCTGAGCCTTTATATTTTCGCCCTGCGGGCGTTTCGCCTTTTCGAGTTTCAACTCTTTAAACACCTCAGCCACCTTATAAATCAAGCCACCATCAGCCTCTTTCGTCTTCATGATGTTAACAACAGCCTTTACCCCCTGTGGCTCTTTCCTGAACTCATTGCCCATCACAGGCTCCATTTCTATGACAATATAGATTTTACGTTCAGCAGACTTACGAGCCAGCAAAGCCTCGAAAGCCCGATCGTTATTACGATAAAGAGCCATGCCCGGACGCAAATGTTCAGGCATTCCAAACGGATAGAGCGATTGCCCTCTACTCTGTTCACACGAAAGCCTTCCAACTCACGGTCATCATTGATAAAACACAGTCCATCGCCATTTTTAAAGCTGGCTACTGTGGCTACGTTGAAAGAAATGTTGCCACGTATTTCCTTAACCTTACCCACAAACTCGCCGATAGCTTTCGGCGTATCGAAAGAAGCAATATCCGGCTGTCGCCCATTCAGGAAATAATGGGTAAAGCCACGATTGAAAGTCTTCTTCAGATTAGGTGTAAAATTATATTGAACATGTCCCACCGATGCACGGCGATACTTACGCGGTTCAGCTTTTACGATTGCATCGAGTTGACTGCTATAGGCAGCCACCACATTCTTGACGTAGTTGATATCTTTTAATCTTCCTTCTATCTTGAACGAAGTAGCTCCAGCATCAGCAAGATCCTTGAGATGATCAAGCTGACAAAGATCCTTGAGCGACAACAGATAACGCTGATGTTCTATCTCCTGACCATTGGAATCGAGCAGATCAAACTTCATACGACAGAACTGTGCACATTCTCCACGATTGGCAGAGCGCCCGAAACACTTCTCAGAAGCATAACATACACCCGAATAGCTTACGCAGAGCGCTCCATGTACAAAGACCTCTATTTCTCTATCAGGAATCGCCTGATGGATCGCCTTGATTTCATCGAGCGAAAGCTCACGAGCCAGAACAACACGTTTGAAGCCTAACGTGGTAAGCCAATACGCCTTTTCTGGAGTTCTTACATCACACTGGGTACTGGAATGCAATTCCCTACTCCACAAATTCTGCGCCCTCACCTCTGTAAGCACACCCATATCCTGCAGCAAAAGTGCATCAACACCAATCTCATCAAGTTGCTGGATCATCTTAAGCGTATCCAACATCTCATCCTGATAGATGATAGTATTCACTGTAACATGAACCTTTGCTCCAAACTGATGAGCATAATCACACAACTGTCTGATATCTTCCAGCGAATTGCCTGCTGCTGCTCGTGCCCCAAAACGAGGTGCACCAATATATACGGCATCTGCACCATGATCAATGGCAGCAATACCACATTCCAAGTTCTTGCAGGTGCCAATAATTCTAATGTTTGCATAAGAAATCGATCTCGAAATCATCCAACTCCTTCACAAATTAACTGATTTCGTCAATATTGTAAGGAGTCTCCTGATAAACATAATAGTTGATCCAATTACTATAGAAGAGGTTGGCATGAGCACGCCATGTCACCAGAGGTTCTTCGTTCGGATCGTCATGATAATAATAATTTTTTGGCAGTTCTACATCATCACGCTTGCCATATCACGCTTATATTCCTTATCCAGCGTGTTTGGCGCATACTCAAGATGACCCGTCACAAAGAATTCGCGGCCGTTTCTGGCCATCACAATGCTGACACCGCTTTCAGGCGATTCTGCAATAATGTCAAGTCCTGGCACTTTTTCAATATCCTCACGTCTTACCTCCGTATGGCGACTATGAGGCATATTAAAGATATCATCGAAACCGCGGAAGATTGGCTGAGACAAATCGAGAGGCTTCTGCTTAAAAATACCAAACATCTTCTTCTCTAAAGGATACTTAGGAACACCATAGAAATGATAAAGACCAGCCTGGCACCCCAGCAGATATAGAGTGTTGAAGTAACATGGGTACGGGCCCAATCAAAAATCTCTTTGATTTCAGGCCAATATTCTACCTCCTCATAAGCCATCGTTTCGATAGGAGCACCGGTAACTATCATTCCATCAAACTTCTGTTTGGAAAGTTCCTGAAAATCCTTGTAGAACATCATCATGTGCTCTATTGGAGTATTCTTTGGCGTGTGACTTTTCAACTTCATGAAATAAACCTCTAACTGAAGAGGAGTATTCGACAAAAGACGAACGAGATCCGTCTCTGTCGTAATCTTGAGGGGCATCAAATTGAGCACACAGATTTTCAACGGACGAATCTCCTGTTTATGCGCACGACTTTCGTCCATCACGAATATATTCTCATGCTTCAGCAGTTCGATAGCTGGAAGCTTATCTGGTAATCTTAACGGCATTTATTTTATTCCTTTCTTAAAATTTTTCTGCAAAGTTACACAATTTCAGCGAAGATAACGAAAGAAGAAACATTTTTTTGAGAAATATAAATAAATTAATGTGGAAAAGCAAAAGAAATCTTTCACTGTGAAAGGATTGTTAAAGATAAATGAGAATATTAAACCTATCATCACGTTTTTAATCAAAAACACATATCAGTTGCAACTTTATAGGCGACGCTTACGTCAAAGCTAAAAATAATGTATCCTATTAAGATTTGCAATTATGGAAAGTAAGAACATTAATCCACATTTAATCAGAACAGATGCAAAGAAATCTGTAAAGATGAAAACAAAAAGTAAAAAGAGTATGAACGCAAGTTTTAAAAACATGGCGGTAGCGCTGTTCATCATGTCGGCTCCTATCGCCGTACAAGCTAAGCAATGGTCACTGCAGGATTGTATCAGTTACGCACTGGCTAACAACATTCAACTGCAGAAGACTCAACTAACAAAAGCTTCAGCCCAGGAGGACTATCTGCAATCAAAGTCAGCGCTTCTGCCATCGCTCTCTGCCAGCACCAATCAAAGTGTAAACTATACACCTTGGGTTTCTAATGGAATCAGCGGAGAAGGTTTCAGCAAAGCTCCATCGACAAGGTATATTACAATGGCAGCTATAGCGTGATGGGCAATTATACGATTTGGAACGGAAACAAAAACAGAAATCAGGTGAAACTGAACAAGCTGGCAAAGGAAGCGGCACAACTCGATTCGACAGCACAAGCCCTCAACCTGCAAGAACAAATAGCTCAACTTTACGTACAGATACTCTACTCTACAGAGGCTATCAACGTAAACAAAGAAAGTTATCAGTCGAGTGTTCAAAACGAAGAGCGTGGTAAGGAAATGGTAAAAATTGGCAAGATGAGCCAAGCAGACTTAGCACAACTTACAGCACAGAGAGCACAAGATGAGTTTAACATCGTGCAGGCTGAAAGTAACGTTAAAAACTATAAACGACAGTTGAAGGAACTCCTGCAGATTACTAGTGAAGAAGCTTTCGACATCGCTATTCCAAGCACAACTGACCAAATGGCTCTGGCCTCTATCCCAGGAATGAACAGTGTCTATACAGCTGCGCTTCAGAATCGCCCTGAGTTTTTGAGCTATCAAAACAAACTCGACCAGAACGATCTGAACATCAAGATTGCAAAGGCAGGAAAGTTGCCAACCATCAGCGCAAATGCAGGAGCTACGACCAGCACCACATCCATGAACAAAAACGGTTGGGGCAGTCAGATGAAAACCAACTTCAGCCTTGGTGGTGGAATCGGTATCAGTATTCCTCTCTTTGATAACCGACAGACCAAGACTTCTGTCAATAAAGCACTCATTCAGCGTGAAAGCATCTTGCTCGATATAAAGAATGAGCAAACTAAGCTCTACTCTACTATCGAAAACTATTGGTTGCAGGCTAATACAAACCAAAGCCAGTTTAAGGCTGCCAAGGTGAGCAGCGAGAGTGCCCAAACAAGCTACAATCTGTTAAGTGAGCAGTTTAAACTGGGATTAAAGAACATCGTAGAATTGAGAACTGGCAAAGATAATCTTCTGAAGGCTAAGCAGAACGAACTTCAGGCAAAGTATCTTACCATTCTGAATATCAACATGTTGAAATTCTATCAAAACGGCAGAATCTAAATAGAAAGATTGGTATTAACATCCGAAAACATATTGCAAATCATTAATAGGTATACATACATTTTTATGAACTATCTTTCCATCCGACAACTGAAAGTGGCAGATGGAGAAATGTTTACTGATACAGATATTAAGGCTGCATCTAAAGTTTGTATTTTAGGACAGACAGTAGTTAACTATCTTTTCCCTGATGGCAGCGATCCTATCGGTAAAGTTGTGCGATTTAACTGCATTCCATTCAGAGTAATCGGTGTCTTGAAGAAGAAAGGTTACAATAGTATGGGTATGGACCAGGATGATTTGGTACTTGCCCCCTATACGTTAGTTTATCGCTCAGTCTGAACTCTTGCTTCCATATAGCCACCCAAATAGAGCCTTGGAGCATTATTATGAGTTTTGCAGTCTGTACATTTACTGGCGTTTTCTTTGGATGGTATCCTGCAAAGAAAGCAGCTAGGCTCGACCTATCGAGGCTATCAGATACGAATAAAAAATTGGGAGAACATTAAATATTCTTTGAGGTTTTTCAAAAAAATAAAAAGTTTTTTGGTGAATACAAAATAAGTTGTACTTTTGCGTTTGCGGAAGTGCAACTTTTTATTTGAAGTTAAACGAATCGCATGAATTGAATAGTAAACAGGTTTAAATATAGAAGATTATGAAATTTATAGGAATTATTCCTGCAAGATACGCATCAACACGTTCCGGAAGCCACTTGCCATGTTAGATGGCAAACCAGTGATACAGCATGTTTATGAGAAGTAGCAAGTTGTCTAGAAGCAGCCTATGTTGCAACAGACGATGAGCGAATTTTCAATGCTGTAGAAGCATTTGGCGGTAAAGCTGTTATGACGCGCAAGGATCATAAGAGCGGTACTGACGCATAGAAGAAGCTATCGAAAAAATTGGTGGAGACTGGGATGTCATTGTCAATGTTCAAGGAGATGAACCTTTTGTTGACAAGAGTCAACTGGAAACCATCTGCCAGTGTTTTGATGCCCCAACAACCCAAATTGCCACTTTAGGAAAAGCTTTTACCAGTATGGAAGCTGTAAAAAATCCTAATAGTCCAAAAATTGTTGTAGACAATCAAGGCTTTGCTATGTATTTCTCTCGCAGCATCATTCCATACGTAAGAGGAAAGGAAGAGGAAGAATGGCTCAAGAGTTTTCCTTATCTGAAACATTTGGGCATCTATGCTTATCGCAAAGAAGTTTTAAAAGAGGTAACCAAACTGCCACAAAGCTCACTAGAAATAGCAGAGAGTCTGGAACAACTTCGATGGCTGCAGAATGGCTACAAGATAAAAGTTGGTACTACAGATGTAGAAACTGTAGGCATCGACACACCAGAAGATTTGCAGCGGGCAGAAGACTTTTTGAAAAACAGAAAGTAATAAGAAACATCATATACTTTTAAAGTATCGCAGAATGAACAAAATTGAAAATATCGTCAAAAAATATATTATTCACCATGGTATGTTCAAGTGGCAAACACCATATATCGTTGCCTTGTCCGGAGGTGCCGATAGCGTTGCCCTATTGCTTATCTTGAAAAATATAGGACTGAATATTTCTGCTGCGCACTGTAACTTTCACCTTCGCGGCGAAGAGAGTGACAGAGACGAGCAATTTTGTGTAAATCTGTGCCAACAACAGGGAATCAGTTTGTCTCGAATCCATTTTGATACTTATGCTTATGCCCATTTGCACAAGGTAAGTATCGAAATGGCTGCACGCAACTTACGCTACTGCTATTTTGCCCAATTAGTAAAAGACTTGCATGCAGGAGGCATTTGTGTGGCCCATCATCGCGATGACAATGTAGAAACTTTACTTCTGAATCTGTTAAGAGGATCCGGAGTAGACGGATTAGCAGCCATCGCCCCCAAAAACGGAAATATTCTGCGCCCTCTTCTCTGCATCAGCCGACAGGATATATTGCAATACCTAAAAGAAAAAAAGCAAGATTTTGTCACAGATTCAACAAATTTGGAAGACGATGCTTTAAGAAATAAAATTCGCCATCATGTAGTACCTCTTTTGGAAAGTATCAACCCGGCAGCAAGTGAAAATATAGCTCTCTCTGCCAAATACATACGCCAAGCGAAAAGTATACTTGAGAGCATGGATAGCATCAGTATAACCGACTCTTATAGGAAAGTTATATATATCCCTAAAGTATCTGTCATGAATGCTCCAAGTCCGGAATTCATACTCCATAAAGAATTAGGCAGATATGGTTTTCATGGCAATGTCATTGATGACATCTGTGAAAGCCTCTTCAGTCAGGATCGTGGTGTCGGTAAAATTTGGAAAAACGAAGACTATATGATAGTCATCGACAGAGAACAGCTGTTGATCTCTAACATAAAAGACTTGAATAACATTCAGGAGCAAAGAGCGTTCCGACTGCCAGAAGAAGGCATTTACAACATGGACGAAGGAACCCAAATCAAGATAAGAATCTTCTCGCATATGGGTGACTTCATGCCAAGCAAAGAATCGCAATGTATCACTTTGGATGCTGAAAAAGTCAGTTTTCCCCTCACCTACCGACTGGTAAAAGAAGGCGATAGATTTCAACCTTTCGGCATGAAGGGTAGCAAACTGTTGAGTGACTATATGACCGATAGGAAATTTGACTATATACAAAAGAAGACACAGCATGTATTAACTGATAGTAAAGGTGAAATCATCTGGCTTATCGGCGAACGTACGTCTGAAAAAACAAAGATTACCGAAACCACCAAGAAAATTTTGGAGGTCATCATCAAATGAAAAAGAAAATATTATATATCACAAGTTTAGTTCTCATTCTGTTGGCTGCCACTAGCACATGGAGCTATTATTGTCTGAACCCATCAAGTGATAGAGTGAACAAGGCAAAAGCAAACATAAAAGTATACAGTCACTACGAATTAATTCAAAATGGAAAAACAATACTCCGATTCGACGAAGACACTACGACACTGGCTGCCAACTTTATGAATCGTTGGTCGTTGATTCCTTCATGTGAAGGAAGACTTGCCGCCTGCTACAACAACAGCATCAGCCGGAATCACTATCTTGGCAAAGATGCGGATAGCATCTTTAAAGAGAAAGTTGATTCTTTAGACAGTTTGTATAGAGACTCCAAATGGAAAGTTGGAGAAATGAACTATTATATTCACTCTCATTCTGTCCTGGATGCAGGCTACAACTCTATTTGCGCTTATACCCAACACGAACTTGAACTACGCGATTCTGCCAAGAAACTGCTTGATTCCCTGAAACATGTACAGAAAAAGGGACATTTCAAGTTGAAACGCTCCATTTCATATCAAGCCTATTATAGAGACGAGAACGGAAAATGGAAGAGTCAGGCATGCAAACTCATCAAAGCAATGAATGGAGAAACTGCACAAGAAAGCCACACATTCCAACTTTCCTCAGAAACAACTCCTGAAGGGGTTAAAGCTATTTCACCTCAACTTGCAGCATCTTTAGCAACAGCTCATGGAGTCACACTTCGACGCTCTATTGATTACACCCTCTTACCTGATTCTCTAGGATATTACCGGGGTACAACCGACAGTATCTATCAACCAAACGGTCATGGATGCTGGCAAGGATACGATGGAACCTATTATGAAGGTTACTGGAAAAACGGAAAACGTGAAGGATTCGGATTCAGCATTGCTCCCAAGAAGCCTTTACGAATAGGCGAATGGAAAAATGACGCTATAAAGGCGAAAGACTCGTATATACATCGGAACGTATTTATGGCATTGATCTGAGCAAATACCAGCATGGAAAAGGCAGAAAAAAATATGCTATCAACTGGAACCGTTTACGCATAACACATCTTGGACGTCTCAGCAAAAAGACCATATCAGGAACAGTAAACTTCCCGATTCGCTTCATCTATATCAAGAGTACAGAAGGTAAATCGCTGTTAAATCCTTATTATAGAAAAGATTATCGTGATGCAAAAGCACATGGTTACAAGGTAGGAACCTATCATTTCTTTACCACCATAACACCTGCTGCCGAACAAGCACGACACTTTCTGAAACACAGTATCATTAGGAAAGGCGATTTTCCTCCAGTTCTTGATGTTGAACCGCTTCCTAGTCAAATCAAGAAAATGGGAGGGTCGGGTGCATTGTTTGCACGCATTAGAACTTGGCTTAGAATTGTAGAAAGAGCAACCGGTGTTAAGCCTATTCTTTACATCAGCCAAACTTTCGTAAATCGCTATCTGCCAAAGGCTCCCGATCTGAAACATAACTACCAGGTTTGGATTGCACGATATGGAGAGTATAAACCAGACATCCGATTGGTATATTGGCAACTCTGCCCCGACGGAAGAGTAGCAGGAATACATGGAGAGGTAGACATCAACGTGTTTAACGGATACGATGACGCTTTTCAAAGTTTTGTTAAGAACAAGACCGTAAAATAACCTTTAAATGAGTAAGTTAGGTTAATTACGTTAAAGTAAGTTATAATTCTAGTCGTGTATCAATATTTTTATTATCTTTGCGCCAATTGTGCAATGTGTAACTAAGAGGAAAGATAATGAGACAGCTTAAGATACAAAAGAGTATAACCAATCGTAACAGTGAAGCCCTCGACAAATATCTTGTAGAGATAGGTAGAGCCCCAATGGTTTCTATTGATGAAGAAATAGAATTGGCTCAAGCTATCCGCAAGGGAGGCAGAGCTGGCGAAAGAGCAAAGAATAAGTTGATTGAAGCCAACTTACGTTTTGTGGTGTCGGTAGCAAAACAATATCAGCACCAGGGACTCACCTTGACAGACTTGATTGACGAAGGAAACATCGGACTCATCAAAGCTGCAGAACGCTTCGACGAAACACGAGGGTTCAAATTTATCTCATACGCTGTATGGTGGATTCGTCAGAGCATTTTACAGGCAATAGCAGAGCAAAGCCGAATTGTTCGACTTCCTCTCAACCAGGTAGGATCACTCAATAAGGTAAACCAGGAAATTAATAAGTTTGAGCAGGAAAACCAACGTCGTCCAAGCGTTGAAGAACTTGCTGCCAGAACGGGTGTTGACGAGGACAAGATTTCTCAGAGCATGGCTGCCAGTGGTCATCATGTAAGCATCGATGCTCCATTCAGTGATGACGATGATAACTCTATGGCAGATGTAATGGCAAGCGGAGACGATGCCAGAACAGACAAGCAGGTTGACCATGAGAGTATGGCACAAGACCTAAGACAGGTTTTAAAAGTTTGCCTCAAGGATCGCGAACTGAAAATTATCTGCGCATGCTACGGAATTGGGGAAACCGAAAAGGGGCTCGAGGAAATTGGTGATAAAATGGGGCTGACCCGTGAGCGAGTTCGCCAAATAAGAGAAAAAAGCATCACCAAACTGAGAGAATCCGGGAAGATAGGAATCCTTATGAAATATCTTGGTTAGGAAAGCTGCTGCCCAAAATATTTGACATAGTTCTTCTGCCAAGTAACATCTTAACTCATAATAGATGAAGAAATATCAAACACACATCATTTTGACGATTATCTTCTGCATGATGGCTTTTGCAGCACATGCAAGAAGAATGTCACCGAGAGACGCCTTTAGTGACTCGGTGATGTGTTTGGTATTTAAATATGCGCAATCTGTTGACACAACAGGTAGAGCTGAGCACAAGAGTTATGCCTACACTAAATTTCAAATCAAAACAAACAAACGTAATGCAACGCTCATGCTAGTACCGACAATGTATGCGGTGGCTCATGGCGGTGGCAGAAGATTCATCAGCGAGTATTATAACCAAATGACGCTAGACGCAAATGGCAGACCAGTTGCCAAGCGTTTGCTGAACATAAGCACCATTCCGCATAGAAGAAACACATTGTCATCAGTTTTGAAATACATGACTCCAACGGTATATGGAGAAACACTTTTCGAAACTAATATTCTTTCTCCTTTCCACTATAAGAATCGCAGATATTATAAATATGCCGTCACCCAATTACCATTCGGCAAAGCACAAGTCTACGTATATCCACGTCTCAAAAACACCCAAGTTATTGAAGCACGTGCCATAGTTGATTCCCAAAGCGGAAAGATAAGCATGGTAGACTTTGAGGGCGAATATGATATGACCCGTTTCTACATCTCTATTATTATGGGTAAAGACGGATTTGGTTCACTTTCTCCTGCAAGATGCAGCATGAGAGCCAACTTCAGTTTTATGGGTAACAAGATAACGGGCATGTATACAACTGTATACGGACTGCCGAAAATATTAAGTGATTCACTCAATAATGTTGCCGACACTGCATTAATGGCAAAAGTGCGCCCTATTGAGTTAAACCAAGATGAGGCTGACATATATAAAAAATTCTACGAAAAAAGGAACCAAATAACAGATTCCTTGAATAACCACATACCAGATAAAAACTTTGCAAAAGACATACTTTGGGATGTTATCGGTGACAATGTATTAAACAGGATTTCCCAAGGCTTCGGAAAGCAAAACCAAGGCTACTTCCGTATCAGTCCTATTCTCAACCCACTCTATATGGGATACTCCGAGCGAAAAGGAATTGTATACAAGTTTGACCTGAAGGGAGGCTACAGGTTTACAGAAAATCTGGAATTGGGGCTTCGCTTTAAAGGAGGTTACAGTATGAAACAACACAGATTTTATTTCAATATACCATTGACATTCAACTATAACCAGAAGCACAATGGATATCTGAAGTTAGAAATCGGTAATGGTAATAGAATATCGAATAATCGTGTTGCACGAAAGATGTTAGGCATCAGCAAACCTGAAGATAACGATTTTCTAAATCCACTATTCTCAGAATATCCAGGATTGTCATTACCGGAAATCTCAACAGATATTGATGCTAATAACAGGAAACTGACAGAGTTTAAAGATGATTATCTTCGTCTAACTAACCACTGGAGTTTCAACGACTATGTCGGTTTTGAAATAGGTTTAGTTTCACATCAACGAAAAGCTGTAGTAGAAAGTTTCTATAAACTGTTTAAAAATCCAAGCAAATATGTATCAGTAGCACCAGCTGTAGCTTTAGAACTCTTACCATGGGGTAAGAAAGGCTCTATCTTTAAAATAGACTATGAAAAGGGATGGAAAAACCTACTAGGTTCAAACATAGACTACGAACGGGTAGAAGCAGATGCACAAACTATTTTTCAAGCATCACGCCGTCAATCATATTCTATAAGGTTAGGAGCTGGCTTTTATACCCGCAAAGGTGATCATTGGGACTTCGTTGACTATACCAATTTCCATGACGACAATATTCCTGGAGGCTGGAATGATAGCTGGAGTGGAGAATTCGAATTACTGCCATCCCAATGGTATAATGCCAGTGATTATTACGTTCGCGGAAATTTCACTTATGAAGCTCCCATGATTGCAACTGCATGGCTCCCCCTGATTGGGAAATATATAGAAGCAGAGCGTCTGTATGTAAGCAGTCTTGTTGTAAACCATTTACACCCATATACAGAATGGGGATATGGAGTAACAACAAGAGCTATTACATTAGGATTCTTTGCAGCCTTCAAAAACACGAAGTATAATGGCATAGGCTGTCGCTTCGGTTTTGAACTATTTAGAGATTGGTAATATTCATAAAAGCATGGATAAAACATGATTTCTAGGGCACAATATCAATAACATCATAAAAAAATCAAAATATGAGTTCACAACTAACTGTTTATAAAGCAAGTGCAGGATCAGGTAAAACATTTACTTTGGCTCGCGAGTATATGACACTCGTGATAGCTAATCCTGCTTCCTACAGAACCATTCTTGCAGTAACCTTCACCAACAAAGCTACTGAAGAAATGAAAATGCGTATCTTAGGAAAATTATACGAAATTGCACACGGACTACCAGAAGCAAACGATTATGTAAATCAAATACAACAGGCTTTACCATATCTTTCATCCAAACAAATTCAGAAAAATGCAGAATCAGCCCTGCATTTGCTCATACATAATTATAACTATTTCCGGGTTATGACCATCGATACGTTCTTTCAGAGTGTATTGAGAAATCTAGCACGTGAACTTGATCTGACTGCCAATTTACGGATAGAACTCAATGACTATCAAATAGAACAGCATGCCGTTGATGAACTTATAGAAAGTCTTGAAGATACCGATCGTCTACTTTTCTGGATTATGGATTATATCAAAGAAAATATTGATGATGATAAGAGTTGGAATGTCATAGGACAGATCAAGAAATTCGGTGAGAACATATTCAAGGATTATTACAAAGCTCATTCCGACAAGCTGACAGAATTGATGGAACAAGAAGATTTCTTCAAGGATTTTACCGACCGAATGAAAAAGATGCGCAATAAGGCAAAAGAGCAGCTTAAAGAAATTGCTGCTACTTTTTTCGATTCCCTTGAAGAAGAAGGCTTTACGTCAGACGACTTAGCTGGAAAAACGAGAGGTATTTGGAGCTATTTCAACAAGCTGAAAAATGGCAAATACAGTGATGATGATCTACATAATGATACTTTCTGTAAATGTCGGGAAAGTCCGGAAGCATGGGTCAAAAAATCTGATGTAAAAAATTGTACTGATATCTTCAATTATGTAGAATCGGTGCTCTACCCTATTCTGCTGTTTGCAGAAGATAATCGTCCAAGACTCACCCGAATCTTCAAAAGTACCGATCTGACCATAAAGCATCTTAATCAGCTCCGCCTTTTGGGAAGCATAGATAAAAAAGTCAGGGAGATGAACAGAGAGGCAAACCGTTTCCTTTTGAGCGATACTCAGACCTTGCTCAACTCACTTATAAAGGATAGCGATTCGCCATTCATCTTTGAAAAGATTGGCACTCAACTCGACCATATAATGATAGACGAGTTCCAAGATACTAGCACCATCCAATGGAAGAACTTTAAAGTGCTGCTCGAAGAAACCATGAGTAGAGAAGATGCAGGTAACCTCATTGTTGGTGACGTAAAACAAAGTATTTACAGATGCGATCCGGCGATTGGAGACTGCTCAATAATATCGATAAAGAATTTAATAAAAGCGCGAAAAAAGTAAGCATAGAAACTTGGGTACAACTACCGCTCTGATAGAAACATCATTGAGTTTAACAATGCTTTTTTCACAGAAGCAGTAAAGTTGGAGATTGAAGACCTGAAAGATATATGTCCTGAGGAATGTAAACAGCTGGAAAACGCATATAGCGATGTCTGCCAGCAAGTACCAGTCCACCATTCTAATCCTAATGGTTCTATCAGTATTCAGCTCCTGGGCGGTGAAAATATTGAAGACAGAATGATGCAAACAACCTTGGACACTGTAGACAAGTTGGTTGAAAGAGGTGTTCCTTGCAACAAAATAGCAATCCTGGTAAGAAGCAACCGTAACATACAGGACATTGCTGAGTATTTTATGAACCATTCCGACTATCCGTTGGTTTCAGATGAGGCATTCAGGCTGGATGCCTCCCAAGCAGTATGCACATTGGTTAACGCTCTCTACATACTGGTACACCCAAATGACAATATTGCATTAGCAACTCTCAACAAGTTTTGTGACACGTATTCTGTAGCAGGAAATATGCCGGAACAACTTTTGACCAATCGTTCTGAGTATCTGGAAATGCCACTGTTCGATCTCACAGAACGCCTTTTTGCAGAACTTAAACTTGGCGAAATAAAAGACATGATCAAGCAAACTGCCTACATCTGTACTTTTTATGATTGCTTAAGTAAATATCTCACAGATAACAGTAGTGATATCACTGGATTTCTGAAAGAGTGGGATAACCGTATCCACGAAAAAAGCATCCATAGCGATGGCGATGGAGGTATCAGATTCCTTACTATACATAAGAGTAAGGGACTGGAATACGATCATGTTATCATGCCTTACTGTGACTGGCAACTAGAAAAAGCCAACACGATCTGGTGCACACCGCAAGAAGCTCCATACAACGAGCTTCCACTGGTACCTATAGATTTCAGTGCTAAACTGATGAAGCAAAGTATATATGAAGCAGATTATAATCATGAACATCTGCGAAACATAGTCGACAATTTGAATCTGCTTTATGTAGCCTTCACACGTGCCAGTCATAACCTGATTGTAATTGGCAAACGAGCTAATAGTGCATATCGTTCTGCATTATCGAATCCGTACTCGATAAGGTAGCCAGTCGACTTGAAGCTAATGATGTAAAGATGAAGTTAACAGGAATAGGTTCTGATGCCAAAACAGATGACATATCTTTCTGCTATAATGAAATATATGTACCTGATTCTTCCAAGAAATCAAACGAGAAGAAGGATACAAACGTGCTCTCAGCCTATTCTCAACCTTTAGAAATTAAAATAAATGTTACGCCTGAAATGCCAGAATTCAGACAAAGTAACCAGAGCCGTGACTTTATAAAGCGTGATGAAACTGAAGAACAACAGAAGTTTTATATCAAAATGGGTACCATTTTGCACAACCTCTTTTCTACAATACGCACGGTTGATGATATTGATGGAGCCCTGAAACAGTTGGAGTTAGACGGACTTTTATACGACCAAGACCTCACACCAGAGAAAATAAAGGAGATGATCAGGAAAAGACTTGAATCACCAAAGGTCGCAAAATGGTTTGACAAGGAACTGACCATACTAAATGAATGTTCTATCCTGACAGTTGAAAATGGAAAAGTGGCTGAATACCGTCCAGACCGCGTGATGCAAAACTCAAAAAATGAAACCATCGTGGTAGACTTCAAATTCGGTAAACAGAAAGTAGAACACCATGAACAGGTTAGAAAATACATCGGTTTATTAAGAAGCATGGGACATCACCGAGTAAAAGGTTATCTATGGTATGTATACCCTAACAGAATAGTTGAAGTAATAAAATAATATGGTTCTATTGCCCCCTTCAAAAAAACAGGGCAACATAAAGAACAGTTGCAAACATTGAAAAGTCCATTAAGATATGAAAGCATTTTTAAAATATGTAGCAAGAGATATACTCGAGAAATACGGAAACAATCTCAGCGACATTGCCGTCGTGTTTCCAAATAAACGCGCCGCTCTTTTCCTCAACGAGAGTCTGGCCCGTTTGACTGATCACCCTATCTGGTCGCCATCTTACATAACAATCAGCGACCTGTTTCGCAAACATAGCACATTGAAAGTTGGAGACCCAATCAAACTTGTTTGCGATTTACATAAAACATTCGTAGCCTGCACTGGTATTGATGAGACCCTCGACCATTTTTATGGATGGGGACAACTTCTTATCACAGATTTTGACGATATTGATAAAAACATGGCAGAAGCAGAAAAACTCTTTGCCAATCTTAGCAATATACATGAACTTGATGACATCTCATATCTTACAGAAGAACAGAAAACGCTGATTAAGAAATTTTTCAGCAATTTCAACGATGATCACAACTCAGAACTCAAAAAGAGATTTCTACAATTATGGAGCCATTTTCTTGATATCTATAAGCAGTTCAACATGCGTCTTGAAGAACAAGGATTAGCTTATGAGGGGGCTCTATACAGGAAAGTTGTAAATGATGAAAATATCAAATTCCAACACAAGAAATATCTCTTTGTCGGTTTTAATATGATGCAAGTAGTAGAACGGAAACTCTGCGACCGCTTGATGAAAGAGGGTAAAGCACATTTCTATTGGGACTACGATGACTATTATATGCAAAACAATCATGAGGCAGGTCACTACATTCGAGAATATCTCAAATATTATCCTAACGAATTGAATGATATGCCTCCTCATGATTTTCGTGAAATTTATCATAACTTTGATAACAATAAAGACATTACATACATATCGGCATCTACAGAAAACATCCAGGCCCGCTATGTAAACCAATGGCTTAAAGAAAAGAAACGCTATAAATATGGAAAAAAAGTGGCTATAGTATTAGCCGATGAAGGATTATTACAAAGTGTTATACATAGTCTTCCTACAAACGAAGACATCAATCGTTGCCAGATTATTCTGAGAACGACAAGTTAGCATATAACATAACATTGGGCTATCCGCTTCAACAGACACCATTCTACAGCTTGCTGCAACAACTCATCAAGTTGCAGGGCGTAGGTCACCCCAAGCATAGTAACAACTATCGCTTACACAATGTGCTCATGGCGCTCCGCCATCCATATACACGCTATATTTCTCAAAATTATAGCAAACTCTTGAGCGCTCTTGACGAGCAGAAGCAGTTCTACCCTACCCGCCCATTCCTAAGCATGGATGGTGATGAAGGCTTGTCACTGCTTTTCAAAGATTTGGGTGAGACTGCAACAGAAAATGAATACAACTTGAGACTCATCCAGTATCTGCTGGATATTTTGAAGACAATAGGTGTGAATAGTAAAGAACAGGACGATCCTTTATTCCAGGAATCGCTCTTCAGAACTTATACCTTATTGAACCGTCTGCAAGAACTCATCCAGACAGGAGACTTAGCTGTAGACTGCATCACTCTGGAACGACTCATCCAACAGCTCATCCAGTCAACAAGTATTCCTTTCCATGGTGAACCTGCAGAAGGAATACAGGTAATGGGTGTATTGGAAACCCGAAATCTTGATTTCGAGCATATCTTAGTACTCTCATGCAACGAAGGGAAACTGCCGAAAGGTGTGAACGATGCTTCATTTATTCCCTATTCATTGAGAAAGGCATATGGTCTTACCACAATTGATAACAAAGTAGCTATATACGCCTATTATTTTCACAGTCTGCTCCAACGCTCACACGACATCACTTTATGTTACAATAACGCAACAGAAGATGGCCAATCGGGTGAGATGAGCCGTTTTATGCTACAACTCCTGGTAGAAAGCCATCATGACATCGAGCGCTTTTCTTTGGTCGCAGGACAAAACACACTGCGTCCTACTTATGAACCAATAGAGAAAAAACTGCATACGCTCAGCCAGCTCAAGAATTTGAAAATGCTTACGCCAACATTTTTGAATACCTATTTGAGATGTGAAAAGCAATTCTACTATAAATATGTAGAAGGACTGATTGAGCAGATGAAATGGATGAGGACGAAGTAGACAACAAAGTATTTGGAAATATATTCCATCGGGCAGCAGAGCTGTTCTATCTGGGATTAGCAAGCAGCGATGCTCTGACAACAGACGGTAAAGGAGAACTCAAACTGACTCGTCCTATCGTTGTATCAAAAGAGCAATTAGAGCAAGCCTTAAAAGATGAATCGCTTGTTTATCGCCTGGTAGATCAGGCGTTCAGAGAAGAACTCTTTAAAGTTAGCGCTGCAGGGTATCGTCCAAAATATAATGGTCTGCAACTGATTAACAAAGAAGTAATAGCAAGATATATCCGGCAACTTGTCACGATAGATATGCGACAGGCTCCATTCACCATACTCGGATTAGAGCTGGTTGTAAAAACTGACGTCGAAGTAGAAACAAGTATCGGCAATTTATCTCTGTCAATAGGAGGTTTTATCGACCGACTGGACGCTGTTGCAGCTAACGGTCATGCAAATGGCAATAATCTTGCAGAACGAATCCGCGTAATAGACTATAAAACAGGACGTATTTCAACAACACGTCCAAGAGAACTGAGCGAAGTGTTTGATCCATCCATGCTCAACAAGCATACAGATTATTATTTACAATCTATGCTCTACTCGATTATTGTAAGACACAACAGAAATCTGAATCCGGCTCAAGAGCCCGTATCTCCAGGCTTGCTGTTTATACAAAATGCAGGAGCAGAAGATTATGATCCGACATTAAAAATGGGCAAGGAACTCATCAGTAGCATAGATGTATACGAAGAAGAGTTTATGAAACAACTGAAAGTTCTCATCGCCAACATCTTTGACAAGGACCAGCCATTCCGGCCTACAGATGATAAGCATCGTTGCGAATACTGTCCATACGCAGCTTTATGCAAGTCATAGAAACATATATAATATGTGGAAACCAAAATGATTGGTTAAAATGCGCAAAATACTTGCTTTTTTGAATTATTCTATGTATATTTGCAAAAAGAATTATTGAATATGACAGAAAAAGAAATAAACAAGATAGTTAGTGAGAACTTAAACTATGTAAAATCAGTAGCCAACCAGTATAAAGGTAAAGGCGTTGAGTTTGATGACTTGGTTAGCGAAGGAACGCTGGCAATGCTTATGGCAGCCAGAAAGTTCCAAGCCGACCGGGGCACCGATTTTGTGGCTTATGCCGGTCCATTCGTTCACAAGGCTATATCACAGGCCATCGATAAACAATCAGGACTTTATCGTTTACCGAAAGACCAGAAGAAATATGTCCCAAGAAACGCAGACAAGGCTGTATCTGTAGATGCGCCACTAAGCGCAAACAATCCGTATACCCTATTAGACATATTAAACGATCCGGATGTAAAGATTGCAGATGATACCCTGAATATAGAAATGATGAAGAAAAAGATGGCAGAAAGCATTGCAGATTTATTGCCACGAGAGAAAGAAATCATCACCAAATTCTATGGTATAGGTGTTCCTAAGGAAACGATGGCTGAAATTGCTGAAGATATGGGCTCAAACGCGAGCGAGTTCGCCAGATACGAAATCTGACCATACGCAGATTGAACAGGAGTATCCGCCACCAGGCATTGAGAAACTACTTCAAGAGGTAACTCGCAATAGTTTGTAAAAACAAAAAGGAGGGTGAATCATTAACTTATGATACACCCTCCTTTTTGTTTCATGTTCTAGTTATTAACAATTAAACTTACTCCATTCCCTTAAAATGATTAGCACGATATTGACGGGGAGTAACGCCTATTCGCTTGAAGAAATTAGCATAGAAACTCTGACGGGTATTGAAACCAGCCATTTCGCTGATACCTTCTACACTCATTCTTGCATAACGTTTATCGGTAAGTAAAGACATAGCATCGTTTACTCGATAATCATTCACCAACTCGGCATAATTCTTATGAAATCGAGTTGCGCATACAGCAGAAATATAGCGAGAGTTAGTATTCAAATCCTCTGCAAGTTTCTTGGAACTATAGTCTGGGTCCTTGTACTTTCTTTCAGTCACAAGAACACGGATTATCTCGTCGCGAAGGCGGTCCTTAGTTTCTTCACTCAGCATAGATTGATATCTTGCTATTTTTTCTTTTTTAGGTTGAATATTGTACTTAGCCATAGTTATGTTATAAAATTTATTACAACAAAGGTACAACTTTTATTTAGAACGACCAAATTTTTTCTCACTTTTTTGAAAAATAAACACAAAAAAGTCGTTTATATGAAATAAAATGGTTATTTTTGCATTAATTTTCAAGCTCAAAGCCGAGTATATCATAATTATTAGTCAAGAAGCATAGATATGAAGCAAATATTGTGGTTTATAAAAACGTATTTTACGTTTGTCATTTTGTTCAGTATTCAGAAACCATTTTTCATGATATTGGAAAAGGCTTCTATTACACAACCTATCGATAATATCTGGAGCGAAATGCCTACAGTGATGTGGTACGGTTTATCACTCGACCTCTCTATGGCTGGTTACCTCACCGCACTACCGGGTTTGTTGCTCATCGCAATGATTTGGTTTCGTAAGGAGATTATACGTCCCATTCTGAATGCTTATTACATACTGGCATCTTTCCTGGTTTCCATTACATTCGTACTGAATGCAGGATTATATCCATATTGGAACTTCCCACTAGATAGCACACCATTATATTATTTCTTTACTTCGCCAAAGGATGCACTTGCGAGTGTTGGAGGGCTTTACATCTTTCTTGCTCTCCTCATCACTGTGCTGCTTACCATAGCCGTCTGGTTCGCACTCCGCATGCCTCATACCCAGAAGCGCTATTCCAGCAGATACAGCAACTATGGTTTTGGAGATTTCGGCAGTGGTCGTAGAACACGCTACTCTGACATAGAGCATCATCGTATGCGCCATTCTCTTATTCTGTTGCTGCTTACTGCCCTTCTCTTCATCCCTATCAGAGGAGGATTTACTGTATCTACAACAAATACAGGAAAGGCATATTTCAGCCAAAATGCGTTTTTGAATCATGCTGCCGTCAATCCGATGTTCAGCCTGTTTGAATCACTTACCCATCAGGAAGATTTTGCATCACAATACCGATACATGTCAGAAGAAGAAGCTAACAAGCTCTTTGCTCAAATGGTAAGTTCAAGCGACCAGAATACCTACCCGCTCCTGAATGAAGGAGCTCGGAAAAACGGAAAGCCGGATATACTTATTATCATTATGGAAAGCTTTGCCAACGACATCATGCCTTCCGTCGGAACACATAAAGACGTAGCAGTCTGCTTGGACTCAATAGCCAAAAAGGGAATTTTCTTCCCAAGATTCTATTCCAACACTTTCCGCACGGATCGTGGTCTGGTTGCTGTTTTGAGCGGTTATCCAGCACAACCTACAACCAGCATCATGCGCTACCCGGCAAAATCTGCACAATTACCATCATTGGCACGTTCATTGGCTAAAGCAAAGCATTACGGCAATGCATATTATTATGGTGGTGATGTTGATTTTGCCAACCAACGCTCTTGGCTGGTTTCCCAGGGCTATGAGAGAATCATTCAGATAGTGATTTCCCTATAGAAGACAAATTGAGCAAATGGGGAGTACACGATCATATAGTAGCTAACCGGCTGCTTGCAGACCTCAGGAAAGAACAGAATGCCAAACAGCCTATGCTGAGAGTATTCCAGACATCAAGCAGTCATGAGCCATTCGATGTACCATATAGCAGACTGAAAGACAAGCGTTTAAATGCATTTGCTTACACTGATAGTGTCATAGGTCATCTTCTGCGTGAATACAGCAAATTGCCTAGATGGAAAAATACTTTGGTATTACTCGTTGCCGATCATGTTGGCGCATACAAAGAACATCTTGACAACTTTGACCGCAGCCGCTATCAGATTCCACTTATCATGACCGGTGGAGCTATAGCTCGCCCAATGAATGTTAAGCTCATAGGAAGTCAGCATGATATAGCAGCTACACTGCTCGGACAATTAGGCATTCCTCACAAAGACTTCTTGTTCAGCAAGAATATGTTGAGTGATGCTACTCCTAAATTTGCATTCTTTGATGTACCCGATGCTTTCGGCATGGTATCAGAGGAGAACTCTATCATCTACGACAACAAATCCAAAAAGGTTGTTTATGATAAAGGCAAAAAAGGTTATAACCTGAAGCGAGGCATGGCTTATCTTCAGAAGTTGTACGATGACTTGAGTGCAAAATAGCCCAAACGACAGGGCAACAGATTATCAGAAACAAGAAAGCGAACATTACAGAATTTCATAAAGAAAGACTATGATAGAATTACTTCATCAAATAGAACAGATTGATACGCAGATTTTTCTGTTTTTCAATGGTTTTCACAACGAGTATTGGGATTACTTCATGATGATTTTCTCAGACCGTTTTGTATGGGTTCCGTTCTATGCCAGTTTTATCTTTGTACTGCTAAAGAATTTTCCTGTCAAGGTTGTGATGAGCACTATAGTTGTCATCACTCTGATTATCTTGTTTTCAGACCAGACTGCATCAGGAATTCTGAAGCCATTGGTAGCAAGAATGCGTCCCAGCAATCCTGATAATCCTATCAGTCCGATGGTACATGTTGTTCAAGGATATCGGGGTGGCAGATATGGCTTCCCATCTTCTCATGCAGCCAATGCATGGAGCATGGCCTTCTTTGCACAATATCTGGTTCGCCGGAGCAAACTCACGATATTCTTATGCCTGTGGGCATTGATAACCAGTTATTCCCGAATGTATCTCGGTGTACACTATTTTGGCGACATCCTGATTGGTACCCTCATTGGTTTTCTATATGCCACCTTATATTATTATATATTTCAGTATTTTTTAAGAAAGCATACCGAACGTTATAAGCCAATCACGACATCAGATTTGCAAGCGTCCCTATCATTACGGGGCTCGTTTCTATTTGGGTAATCATTTGTACCAGTGGAATACTGTCTTTCTATAGCATACCACTGAGATAAACAAATGTATAAAAAGAGTTAGCTTATAAAAACGGTTTAGATTAACATTATTATTAACATATAAAATTTAAAGATTATGAAGAAATTATCAATTCTTGCATTTGCTATGGGCCTGATGGCTTTCACAGCATGTTCTGAGAAAAAGGCACCAGCACCTGCACCAGCTCAGGCAGAACAGACAGTTGTAACCGATTCTGCATTTCAGGCTGCCGCAGCCGGTGAATATAAGAGCGCAGATGGTGAGCGCAGTGTTACTTTGAACAGTGATTTCTCTGTTAAAGTAAAAGGCTTGATAAGGAATTTTACAAGTGGGAATTGCCAGCTAAGCCAGAAGGTAAAGCAGCTGTGATTATCCTGAGCCGCAAGGGTCTCGATGCCGATGTTCAGGAACAGGCAACACTCGATACAGCAGAAGGTTCTATCATTATTAAGAACGAAACATTCCGCAAAAAGTAATAGAATATGAACCTGGTATAAAATGCAAAACGCCCTCGCTTCACAGCGAAGGCGTTCCTTTTGGTATTAGTTTCATTTAAGGTAAAAAGATTGTATTCAGGATAACGATGCAAAGATAGACATATTTTTCGAAACGAACGAATCTTTTTATATGTTTAAAAACATATTTTGTGAATTATTGCTCCCAAAACAAAATTATCTGCCAGATAATTTCGGTACTTACAATTAAATTTGTATCTTTGCACCACAAATTTAAAAATTATTCTTTTTATTGAATTATGGCAATTAATGAAGAAAACAATTTGGAAGAGAAGAAAAGTATCTCTTTCGTAGAACAGTTAGTTGAGGAAGACCTCAAAGAAGGCAAAAACGGAGGACGAATCCAGACGCGTTTTCCGCCAGAGCCTAATGGTTATCTGCATATCGGCCATGCCAAAGCTATCTGCATGGACTTTGGTGTTGCTGAGAAATATAATGGTGTTTGCAATCTTCGTTTTGATGACACTAACCCTAGCAAGGAAAACAATGAATATGTAGAGAATATTCTTCAAGACATCCAGTGGCTCGGTTTCAAGTGGGGTAATATCTACTATGCTTCTGACTACTTTGAGAAGCTTTGGGATTTTGCTGTCTGGATGATCAAGAAGGGCAATGCTATATTGATGAACAAACTGCTGAAGAAATTGCACAGCAGAAGGTACTCCTACCTCTCCGGGTACTGCTAGCCATATCGTGATCGCCCAATCGAAGAAAGCCTTGCTTTGTTTGAGAAGATGAATACTCCTGAGGCCGTAGAAGGCAGCATGGTTCTTCGCGCAAAACTCGATATGGCGAATCCAAATATGCATTTCCGCGATCCTATCATGTATCGTATCATCCATACTCCTCATCACCGTACAGGAACTAAATGGCATGCATATCCTATGTATGATTTCGCTCACGGACAGAGTGACTACTTTGAAGGGGTAACCCACTCTATCTGTACATTGGAATTTGTACCTCACCGTCCGCTTTACGATAAGTTCATCGACTTCTTGAAGGAGAAGGACGGAACTGCAGATGTATTAAACGACAATCGTCCACGTCAGATTGAGTTCAACAGATTGAACCTCACTTATACAGTAATGAGCAAGCGTAAGCTTCACCAGCTGGTTGATGAGAAACTGGTTATCGGATGGGACGACCCACGTATGCCTACTCTTTGCGGAATGCGCCGTCGCGGTTACTCTCCTGAGAGTATTCGTATGTTTATCGACAGTATCGGTTATACGAAGTTCGATGCTCTCAACGATATGGCCTTACTCGAAGCATCTGTTAGAGAAGACTTGAACAAGAAAGCATGTCGTGTGAGTGCAGTACTTGATCCTGTAAAACTCGTAATTACCAACTATCCGGAAGGTGAAACAGAGGAAATGGAAGCAATCAATAATCCGGAAAATGAAGCTGATGGCACACACACCATCACATTCTCTAAGAATCTCTGGATAGAGCGTGCTGACTTTATGGAAGATGCTCCTAAAAAATTCTTCCGTATGACTCCGGGTAAAGAAGTTCGTCTGAAAAATGCTTACATCGTTAAGTGCACGGGATGCACAAAGGACGAAAATGGCGTTATTACTGAGATTCAGGCAGAATACGATCCTATCAGCAAGAGCGGCATGGAAGGTGCCAACCGTAAGGTTAAGGGTACATTGCATTGGGTATCAGCTGATCACTGCGTAAAGGCAGAGGTGCGCGAATACGACCGTCTCTTTGTGGTAGAAAATCCATCTGCTGATGAACGTGATTTCCACGAGTTGCTCAACCCGGATAGCTTCCACGACTATCCTAACTGCTATGTTGAGGAATATGCAGCCAGCAAGAAGCCAGGTGAATATCTCCAGTTCCAGCGTATCGGTTATTTCATGGCCGATCTTGATTCTACTGCAGAAAAACCAGTATTCAACAAAACCGTTGGTTTGAAGGATACATGGGCAAAACAGAATAAATAAATCACCTATATCTGTCTCAGTTTCAACAGCTGAGACAGATATTATTCAGATTCAAGATAACAAATGAATACAGCAGAGCTTTTTCTTTGGATACTCGACAATTTAAATTACTGGGTAGTAATCCTTTTCATGGCTATCGAGAGTTCATTCATCCCATTCCCATCAGAGGTGGTTGTTCCACCTGCAGCATGGAAAGCCATGGATCCTGATAGCGGAATGTCGTTTATCCTGGTCATCGTATTTGCCACCATTGGTGCCAATATCGGTGCACTTATCAACTATTATTTAGCTAAATGGGTAGGCCGTCCTATCATCTACCGTTTTGCCGACAGCCGCATCGGACATATGTGCCTGATAGACCGCCAAAAGGTAGAAGTTGCAGAAGAGTATTTCCGCAAGCATGGAGCCGCATCCACTATTTTTGGGCGCCTGGTACCAGCTGTTCGCCAATTAATCAGCATTCCTGCCGGTTTGGCTGGTATGCATGTAGGCAAATTCTTGCTCTATACCACAATCGGTGCTGGCATCTGGAATACTGTTTTAGCAACCATCGGTTGGGGTATTTACCAATATACAGACTATAAAACAACTCAAGATGTATATCAGCAGGCATTAAAGTATAGTCATGAGCTCGGTTACATCATCTTGCTCTTGCCGTTGTTATTGTAGCTTTCCTTGCATACAAGGGGCTCAAGAAGAAATAAGAAACTATCCCCCATCCTGCTTCCTCAAGCGGGATGGGGGATTTTTACATTTCAGGGATTATGGATATATTTTTTCAAAAAAACGCCAGAAAATTTGGAAGTTATAAATTTTCAGCGTATCTTTGCAGAAGATTAATTAATCAATAAATAATAAGAAATATGGCAAGACCTATAAAAGAAACACCGATACTCTATGGTGAAGACGCCAGAGTTTTTGAGGCAAGGATGAAAAATCCTCCAAAGGAAAGCCGCGAAAAGATGGAAGAAATCAATCGTGACTATAATTATATCATGAGTTTATTCGTAAATTGATTATGAACGATAATGAAGAAATTTGCGAACCGTTAAAGATTCGACGATTAGATATTGATGACAAAATATCTAATTTTAACTGTGGGGATGAAGACTTAAATGACTTCATCCTTAATGAGTCACAGTTGTATCGCGGAGAGTTATTAGCTGTAAGTTATGTTATTGAAGATAATAATGGTGCAGTTCTTGCATACTTCAGTTTAGCAAATGACAAAATCTCCATAACAGAGTTTGAAAATAACACAGAGTTTAATAGGTTTAAAAGACGTTTTAAAAATTCTAAACGCCTCAAAAGCTATCCTGCTGTAAAAATATGCAGATTAGCAGTTGATAAAAATGCACGAAAGTTACATCTAGGAACAAAACTTCTGAATTTTATCAAGGGATATTTTGCTAAAGACAATAAAACTGGTTGTAGATTTATTACTGTTGATGCATACATAGAGGCTATACCATTCTATCTAAAGAATAGCTTCTTAGAGCTTACTAAAAATGATAAAGACGCTACACATACAAGATTATTATATTATACCTCAGTTCGGGATAAGAAATAGTGCCTAAAAAAGTTGGTAATCTCCGATATTTTTTGTATCTTTGTAGTTGAAATACAATTAGTTACAAACATAAAAAGATATCATTATGGAGATTACCAAGGACAAAGTTACAGAATTATTTTGTATTATTGATGAATTTTACAAAGTTTTTGATGCTGAAAATGCAGGAAAATTGCTTTTGAGTGAAGATGGAGTAAAGCGCAGACGACGTAAAGCCTCTTTATCTGATAGTGAAATCATGACGATTTTGCTGTATTTCCATTTCGGCTCATTCCGAAACTTCAAGCATTATTACCTATTCTTTATTAGAGGAACATTGAAGTCATATTTTCCAAATGCAGTGTCTTATAACCGTTTTGTAGAACTTGAAAGTCGCGTATTCTTCCCTCTCATGTTCTTCCTGAATCTCCGTGCTTTTGGCAGATGTACAGGTATAACCTTTGTTGATTCAACCATGATACCAATATGCCACAATCTCAGG
>ENA-OQER01000121-OQER01000121.1-human-gut-metagenome-genome-assembly--contig:-NODE-121-length-42068-cov-16.366205_pt1 | contig 42068 bp, 50 predicted proteins | sample MGYA00242797_ERZ504639 | MGnify/ENA primary metagenome ERZ504639 (study PRJEB26092, sample SAMD00036306) | human gut metagenome | host: Homo sapiens | study: EMG produced TPA metagenomics assembly of... | reverse complement strand
AACCCGGCAGTCAGGAGGTGGCGACCCGTGGTGGGCTTTTCCGCGGTGAAGCGGCCGTCCGTAACTGGCCGACTGGCCCGGCTCCATCTCCTTGACCATGCTGACGATGGTCTTGAGCTTCATCACCGGGCGGAAGATGCCGAAGGCGGACTTCATCGCTGGGGTCGAAGCCGTAGAGGGATGATGCCGGGGCGTGCCATGCGAGTGGGTGCGGGGCAGTCCGGCGGGCCAGTGGGGTGGAGCATCACCCCGGCGGAGTTGTCGCAGTGGACGACGGCAGGCTCAAACCCGGCCTCGGCAAGGCCCGTATAGGCCCGGACGAAGAGCTCGTGCTGCTGGCTGGTATAAGCCACGCTGTCGGCGCTGTCGTCGTCGGCCACAGCGAAGTGCTGGAACAGGCCGGTCACCTCCAGCCCCGGCAGGCGGCACACCTCCAGCATCCCGGCCAGCGCCGCGTCAAAGTCGGTGCGGAGCGCAAAACCGATGCGGCCCATGCCGGTGTCGGCCTTGAGGTGGACTTTGACTTTTCCGCCGACAGTGCAGGCGGCCTCGCTGAGGGCCTTGGCCTGGGGCAGGGAGTAGCAGGCGGCGGTGATGTCCTCCTGAATGAGGACGGGTACACGGCCCGGCTCCACATGGCCCAGAATGAGGATGGGCAGCGGAAGCCCGGCTTTGCGCAGCTGACGGGCTTCCGCCAGACAGCTCACAGCCAGCCATGCGGCCCCCTCTTCGGCAAAGACTTGGCACACTCTACGGCACCGTGGCCGTAGCTGTCGGCTTTGACGACAGCGCACAGGGGCATCTCCCCAGCCCGGGCCTTCACGGCGCGGAAATTGTGGCGCAGGCGTCAAGGTCTATCTCGGCCCAGACGTGTTTTTCAAATGCGGGCATCTGCATGGGCGGTGTCCTCCTTTTTTGATGTACGGGCCGGGTGCAAAGGACGCCAGCGTCGATGCCGCTCTCCTGCAGAGCGTGAAGGGTCTTCTGCCGGAAAGTCCGGTCGGTGCGGCACCGCTCCCGGACAAAGTTTTTCGTGTCCTCCCGGGTGGTCACGCCGTCGGCCGGGCAGCGGCTCTTGACGATGGGAAAGCCTTCTTCCCTCACCGCACAGCGCACCTCCTGCTCTGTGGCGAGCAGGAGAGGCCGGATGAGGGTCAGTCCCCGTCGGGCAGCTCTGTAACCGGCGAGAAACAGCCGATGCGGCCCTCCCGCCAGAGGTTCATGTAAAACGTCTCGATGGCGTCGTCCAGATGATGCCCCAGCGCCACCTTGTTGCAGTCCAGCTCTTCGGCAGCGGCGTGGAGCGCGCCCCGGCGCATCTTGGCGCAGAGGGAGCAGGGATTCTTCTCGTTCCGGTAGTCGAAGACGATGGGGCCGATGAGGGTGCGGCGCACCTCGTAGAAAACATCATACTGCCGGAACAGCGCTTCCAGCGCGGAGTAATCCACCGGCTTGCCGCCAAACTGGGGGTCGAGGGTGACGGCCACGACTTCGAACGGAAAGCCGAGGTACTGCCGCAGCCGCGCGAGACCGATGGTCAAAGCTACGCTGTCCTTGCCGCCCGAAACGCCCACCAGAACCCGGTCGCCGGGGGCCAGCATCTCGTACTGCTGGACGGCTTTGCGCATCAGCCGCAGAGCCGCTGCATCGCTTTCGTGTCGCTCATGACAGGCTCACGCTCTCCACGAGGTTGACGATGTCGCTGATGGAGCCAGCTTGGTCAGGCCGGAGACATAGATGACGTCGCCGTTGTCGTACTCGATGGTGGCCAGCACGGCGTAGTAAGCCTGAATATCACAGCGCACGGCGGTGACGGCGGCACCGTCGATGTTCAGATTGACTTTTCGGGGCTGATGACGCCGTAAGCCTGCTTGAGCTCTTTTCAGACTGGCCGATGAAGTCCTCATAGGTGTCTTTCGTGCCTTTCTGGAAGAGCACGACCTGATAGTTGGCGTCGTCGCTGCTCTGGGCAGAGGCCAGTTCCAGCGCACGGCCAAGGGTGGCGTCCTCGGTCATCTCACAGACCGGCCAGACGGCGGATTCGTAGTAGACGGAGATGCCGTTCTCGGCGGTGTAGCGGGTGTCGGGCGAAGCGGGGGTGCGGCGGTTGACCACGAGGGTCAGTACAAAATAGGCCAGTGCGCCCAGCAGGACGATGATGCCCATGGCCAGCAGCAGGCGGGAAGAGCGCTGCTGCGCGGTGTCGCGCTGGTGGATGTCTTTCGGCATGAAGGAATGTCCTCCTTATGAATGTAAGGCTCAGCCCCGGGGGTGGGGCTGTATCTTTATTAGTATAACATACTCGGGGCTGAAATTGTAGCGCTCTGCCGCAAAAACAGAACGAAAATGCGATTTGAGAAAACACGAGATTTCAAGAGAAAACAGGAGAAAACGAGAGATTCAAAAAACTGAGCTGAAAAAATCGAAAAATGATGTTGACAGGGGCGTTCTTGTGATGTATACTGACACTCGCGCCCCAAAAGGTGCATTGAACCGTTGAAACACTTATCAGGAGGAAATAGATATGAGCACTACTCTCGTCAAGCCCGCTGAAGTCGAGCGCAAGTGGTATCTGCTCGACGCTGCCGGCAAGAGCCTGGGCCACGTCGCTGCTGAGGCTGCTGTTCTGCTGCGCGGCAAGCAGAAGGTCGATTATACCCCCAATGTTGACTGCGGCGATTTCGTCGTCGTCATCAACTGCGACAAGGCTGTTCTGACTGGCAAGAAGGCCGAGCAGAAGTTCCACATCACCCACAGCAAGTTCATCGGCGGGCGCAGAACAGAACAAGGTTTGGGTAGCTTGTCGAAGGAAACTGCCCATCAGTGGGTACGCCCATCTCCAGTTTGATGGCCTGGACAGAAATATTGAAGGAGACATATCCTAAGGACGATCTAATTCCCGAGATGGATAAGGATGTGAAACGACTGCAACTGATAGCTGACCGTTTTTCTAAAATCGTTCTCAGCCTGAGCTTGTGCCTTCCAGTTTGAATCAGATTATGGATCATGTATGTGACTATATGGACCGTCGTACTTCGCAGTCTATAAAGATAATGAAGGAATTGCCGGTTCACGATCTGATTGTTACCATTAATGCTTCTTTGTTTGAATGGGTGATAGAAACTTAGCCAAGAATGCTGTAGATGCGATGGGTGGAAAGGCCGGAGTCATCACGTTGCATGTTGAGGAGGAAGCATGTAAGGCTGTTATCGAAGTTTCTGATACGGGAAAGGGTATAAAAAAGAAAGATATAGGTAATGTGTTTCGGCCAGGTTTTACTACCAAAAAGCGCGGATGGGGCTTAGGTTTGTCATTGGCCCGCCGAATAGTAGAAGAGTATCATCATGGTAAAATATGTGTCAAAAGTTCGGAAGTAGGCAAGGGAACCACTTTCAGAATAGAGTTAAAGCTACAATAACTGCTTAATATACTCTATTTTAGAGATTTTTTGAGAAAAAATTACTCTATATCAAAAAAAAATCGTAACTTTGCAGCCCGAAAACAATATGTAGATATTGTATATATGTGTAGCATAGAGCAATTTAGAATAGATTTGAAAGCCTTGCCTCAGGGCGTAAGTACTTATCAGTACAGGCTCAATGATGAATATTTTAAGGCGATAGACGCTCCTGATGTTGAGAGAGGCGAGTTGTCGTGCTGTCTTTCCGTAGATAGAACGGAAGACTTTTTCGAACTCAATTTTCATACAGAAGGAGTGATACACATACCTTGCGACATTTGTTTGGATGATATGGATCAGTCCATAGAGACCGATAACAGGTTAGTCGTAAAATTCGGAGAAGACTACTCAGAAGATGATGACCTCGTGACTGTGGCCGAGAACGAAGGAATACTCGATGTCTCGTGGTTCATTTACGAATTTATAGCCCTCAATATTCCCATCAAGCACGTGCATGCACCTGGAAAATGCAACCCTGCTATGATTGAGATGCTGAAAGAGCATTCTGCCGCCCGAAGCGGTGAGGAGGATGAGGAAGTTGTAGATCCACGCTGGGCGGCACTCTTAAAACTAAAAAAGTAAAATTCAAAAAATTTAAAATTAAAAAATTATGGCACATCCTAAAAGAAGACAGTCAAAGACACGTACACTCAAGAGAAGAACTCATGATAAGGCAGTAGCTCCTACATTGGCAGTTTGTCCTAACTGCGGTGCTTACTATGTATATCACACAGTATGCCCAACTTGCGGTTACTACAGAGGCAAGGTTGCAATTGTTAAGGAAGCAGCTGAATAATGGGTAAAATTAATGCTGTTATAACAGGTGTCGGTGGCTATGTGCCAGATTATATCCTCAACAACGAGGAGTTGTCGCGCATGGTAGATACCAACGATGAATGGATTACCACTCGAGTTGGTATCAAGGAACGCCGCATCCTGACAGAGGAAGGTCTTGGAACCAGTTATTTGGCCCGTAAGGCTGCCAAGGAATTGATTCAGAAGACTGGAGTGGATCCTGATACAATCGATGCACTGATTGTAACTACCACAACACCAGATTACAAATTCCCTTCAACAGCATCTATCGTATTGGGCAAGTTGGGTTTGAAAAATGCATTTGCGTTTGATTTCTCGGCTGCTTGTTGTGGTTTCTTGTACACGCTTGATGTTGCTGCAAGCATGATTCAGAGTGGTCGTTACAAGAAAATTATTGTGATAGGCGCAGACAAGATGTCTTCATTGGTCGACTATACCGACCGTGCTACTTGCGTACTCTTCGGTGACGGAGCAGGCGCAGTGCTTGTGGAGGCAACTGAGGAGGAGAATGTAGGTGTTCAGAACTCATATCTTCGTACTGATGGCAAGGGCTTGCCTTTCCTTCACATGAAGCTGGTGGTTCTGTTTGTCCTCCATCACGTTTTACTGTTGATCATCGCATGCATTACCTCTATCAGGAGGGTCGTACTGTGTTCCGTTACGCAGTGACAGACATGAGCAACGATGTGTTGAAGATTTTGGAGATGAATAATCTTACAGCAGATGACGTGAATTGGGTTATTCCACATGAGGCAAACCTCCGCATTATTGAGGCTGTTACCAAGCGTGCGGGTATTCCTTTGGAAAAAGTTGTTGTCAACATTGACCATTATGGCAATACCAGTGCTGCCACAATTCCTCTGGCACTTTGGATGCTGAGAGCAAACTGAAAAAGGGGGATAATATTATCTTTACAGCATTCGGTGCAGGTTTTGTACATGGTGCTTCTTACTATAAGTGGGCTTACGATGGTGCTGCTTATGGTAAATAAGTTGAGATAAAGATATCCATATTTATATAAAAAACGCATCTTTCTTATATTATCATAAGGGATGCGTTTTTTAGCTTAAAATCAATTAGCTTTAAAATCAAGTTATTATGCATAAAGCAGGTTTTGTAAACATCGTTGGAAATCCCAATGTTGGTAAAAGTACACTGATGAATCAGCTGGTGGGTGAGCGTATCAGTATAGCCACTTTCAAGGCTCAGACCACTCGTCACCGTATCATGGGAATCGTGAATACTGATGATATGCAGATTGTTTTTTCAGACACTCCAGGTGTCTTGAAGCCTAATTACAAGATGCAGGAGATGATGCTTGCTTTCTCGGAGAGTGCTTTGGCTGATGCTGATATTCTGCTTTATGTGACCGATGTCATTGAGAATCCAGAAAAGAACATGGACTTCTTAGACAAGGTTAAAAAGATGAGCATTCCTGTTCTCTTGCTTATCAACAAGATTGACGAGAGCGATCAGACTAAGTTGGGAGATATTGTAGAGAAATGGCATGCATTGTTGCCCAATGCCGAAATCCTTCCCATTTCTGCCAAGAACAAGTTTGGTACTGATATGCTCTTGAAACGTATCAAGGAGTTGTTGCCCGAATCGCCTGCTTTCTTTGATAAGGACCAGCTCACTGACAAGCCAGCCAGGTTCTTTGTGTCTGAGATTATCAGAGAGAAGATTTTACTGTATTATAGTAAGGAGATTCCTTATTCTGTAGAGGTGCGTGTGGAGCGTTTTAAGGAAGAGGATGACCGCATCCGCATCAATGCGGTCATTTATGTAGAACGTGATTCTCAAAAGGGTATTATCATTGGGCATCAGGGTGTTGCCCTGAAGAAGGTGAATATGGAATCGCGCAAGTCATTGGAGAAATTCTTCAATAAGAAGATATTTCTCGAGACCTTCGTCAAGGTTGACAAGGATTGGCGCAGCTCTCAGAAAGAACTTGATGCCTTTGGATATAATCCAGAGTAGAAGATTTTTGGTGATGTTTTGGTAGTCAATAATGAGAGGATTGGAAAATTTGAGATTTCAATGCAGTCTATAAAATTTTCTTCATCTCGAATTCTTGATTAAAACAAATATCTTGAAAAAAAAGAATATCTTGCTTTCCCCTGAATGTAATTGAGGGGATGACTCTTGCCAAAAGGGTGAGGGCCGGAGCATGGTCAGCTTCGGGAAGTATTAATTAGGATGCAGAGACCACATCCTGAAAGCCTCCTTAAGGAAGGAGAGAAATGACTATTATGGCAAATTTAGTAGCAATTGTAGGCCGTCCAAACGTGGGCAAGTCTACTTTATTTAATCGTTTGACTCAATCTCGTCGTGCTATTGTTAGCGATACAGCTGGCACAACTCGCGACCGTCAGTATGGCAAGTGTAGCTGGAATGGCAGAGAGTTCTCTGTTGTAGATACCGGTGGTTGGGTAGTGAAATCTGATGATATTTTCGAGGATGCTATCCGCAAGCAGGTATTGGTTGCAACAGAAGAGGCCGATTTGGTTCTCTTTCTTGTTGATGTGAATACGGGCCTTACAGATTGGGATGAGACGTGGCTCTTATTTTGCGCCGTGCCAAATTGCCTGTTATCCTTGTTGCTAATAAGGTAGACAACAGTGCAGAATATTATGAAGCTGCCGAATTCTATAAGTTAGGTTTGGGCGACCCTCAGTGTATCAGTGCTGCTACAGGTGGAGGTACTGGTGACTTGCTCGACATGATATTGGATAAGTTGCAGGATAATCCTGAAGAAGCCATTGTGGAAGACATCCCTCGTTTCGCTGTGGTAGGTCGTCCTAATGCCGGCAAGAGCAGTATTATCAATGCCTTCATCGGTGAAGACAGAAATATTGTAACCGAAATCGCAGGAACAACCCGTGACAGTATCTATACCCGATACGATAAGTTTGGTTTCGACTTCTATTTGGTTGATACCGCTGGTATCCGTCGAAAGAATAAGGTGAGTGAAGACTTGGAGTTCTATTCTGTCATGCGCTCTATCCGTGCCATTGAGAACAGTGATGTGTGTATTCTGATGCTGGATGCTACCCGTGGTATAGAGACTCAGGATATGAATATCTTCCAGTTGATTCAGAAGAACAACAAGAGTTTGGTGGTTGTCGTCAACAAGTGGGACTTGGTTGAAAACAAAGACCAAAAGGTTATCACTACATTTGAGACAGCGATCCGCAACCGCATGGCTCCATTTGTAGATTTCCCTATTATCTTTGCATCGGCATTGACCAAACAGCGTATTTTTAAGGTGTTGGAAACAGCCAAGCAGGTTTATCAGAACCGAAAGGCTCACATCGGTACTTCCAAGCTGAACGAGGTGATGCTGCCTATCATCGAGGCTTACCCTCCACAGAGTGTGAAAGGCAAGTACATCAAGATCAAGTATTGCACTCAGTTGCCCAATACAACGATTCCTTCGTTTGTGTTCTATGCCAACTTGCCTCAGTATGTGAAGGAGAACTATCGCCGATTCTTGGAGAACAAGATACGTGAGAATTGGTCGCTTCATGGTTGTCCTATCAATATATTTATCCGTCAGAAGTAACGTTAGTCTACGGGTTATAAACATCGTAGTCGGGGCTTATTAAAGCAGAAATATAATAATGAAGAAAATCTTGTTTTTCCTACTCAGTGTCATGTCGTTATTCTCTTGTAAGGAGAAAACACCGGATCCGGGCTATTATGCAGGAATAGCTGCCAAAGGCTATTACGATATGTTACTGGAAGGCAGATATGATGAATTTGTAGAAGGGCAGAATATGCCCCATCGTATTCCTGAAGGATATCGGCAGCAATTGGTTCTTAATGCCAAGATGTTCGTAGAGCAGCAGAAGAATGAGCATCGTGGAATGAAAGCCTTTCAGATTCTTGATGCCAAGGCTGATACGGCTCATCATATAGCTGATGTCTATCTCTCTGTAACCTATGGCGACAGTACCAAGGAACAGATAGTTGTGCCTATGGTAGAGGTGGAGAAAAAATGGAAAATGAGATAGATGAAGAGCGGTATTCATGGATAGTTCAATGAACGGTGTTTCTGTCTGGCTTCCGGAAGAATACGGTTCTAAATATATATATTGACTGCTATAAAAACGCAAGTATTTTCATTGCATGATGAAAGTACTTGCGTTTGTTTATGAAGGAAACTTGCATTGACCATTGAAGCCTGTCTGTGTTTAAAATAAGCGTTGATATGCTTATAGCAAATGTTTCGGCAATGCATTATGGAAAGCCTCATTATTGGGCTGTCTTTTCCTCTTCCATCTCAACTTTCTTTACTTTTCTGAACAGATCGGAAGCGAAGACCAGGTCGTTGAGTTTCTCGTTGGTAGAACTCATAACCTCGTCTTTATTGCCTTGCCATTCTTTTTGTCCTTTGTAGATGAAACATATATTTTCACCAATACCCATCACTGAGTTCATGTCGTGAGTATTGATGATGGTTGTCATGTTGTAGTCTTTCGTGATTCCCGACAGGAGTTCATCAATTACCAAAGAGGTCTTGGGGTCAAGTCCTGAGTTGGGTTCATCGCAAAACAGATATTTAGGGTTCATCACGATGGCTCTTGCTATGGCCACACGTTTCTGCATACCTCCTGATATTTCTCCAGGAAACTTCTCCTGTGCTTCAATCAGGTTTACTCTGTCAAGACATTCCTGAGCTCTCTTTACACGTTCTCTATAGTTCATAGATGAAAACATGTCGAGTGGAAACATTACATTCTTGAGTACCGACAAGGAGTCGAAGAGGGCTGCACTTTGGAATATCATGCCCATCTCGCGTCGCATGGAAATCTTTTCCTTCTTCGACATTTCCACAAAGTTTCGACCGTCGTATAGGACTTGTCCGCTTGTCGGGGTCAGCAGACCTACGAGGTTTTTCATCAAGACAGTCTTTCCTGAACCACTCTGTCCGATGATAAGATTGGTCTTTCCTGTCTCAAAAACCATATTTATTTTGTCGAGCACAGTCTTGTCGCCGAATGTTTTTGTCAAGTCTTTAACTTCTATCATAGTTTACGAAAGTATTTGTGTGAGGAAAACGTCAGAGAAAAGAATCAGTACGCTGGAACATACTACGGCATCAGTCGAAGCTTTTCCTACCTCGACCGATCCTCCTTCCACCATATAGCCGAAGTAAGAGGAAACACTCGAGATGATAAATGCAAAGAAGAGGCTCTTCACGATACTCATCCATACAAACCACTGGTTGAAAGCATGCTGCAATCCCAAAGTCAGGTCGTCAGGCGAAAGAATATGTCCTATGAATGCTGTTCCGTAGGCACCGATGATACCCATCGCAGAGCTGAAGATGACAAGGAAAGGCATGATGGTAACCAGTCCTAAAATCTTTGGCAATACCAAGTAGCAAGCCGAATTGACACCCATGATGTCGAGGGCGTCAATTTGCTGGGTAACACGCATCGTGCCTAATTCTGATGCGATATTTGAGCCCACCTTTCCTGCCAATATCAAACACATGATACTGGAAGAGAACTCCAGGAGCATGATCTCGCGTGTGGTATAACCCGAAACCCATCGTGGCATCCATGGACTTTGGATATTGAGCTTCATCTGGATACAGATGACAGCACCGATAAAGAAAGATATCAGCAGGACGATTCCTATGGAGTCGACACCCAGTTGAGACATCTCCTTCACGTACTGCTTCAGAAACATACGCATGCGTTCAGGACGTGAGAACGACCTGCCCATGAGAATGAGATATTTACCGAAGGTGGTAAGCCATTTTGATATTAGCATGTCAATAATTCTTCGTTTTATGGTGCAAAAGTAACCAAATTCCTCTAAAAAACTGCAATATTCAGAATAGTTTTTGATTTTATAAGTGATATTTGCTCGTTTTTTAGTATTTTTGCACCAAAAATGTGGAGAATATATTCTCTCACCTTTCAAACATTGTATATATTATGGATGAAATTCAAAAAACTGCATCACAGGTGGATACCGACAAGCACATGGTTTTGCGAACCGAGGGCTTGGTAAAGCGCTATGGTAAGCGAACTGTTGCCAATGGAGTAACCATCAACGTAAAGCAAGGTGAGATTGTGGGTTTGCTCGGTCCTAATGGTGCGGGCAAGACCACCTCTTTCTATATGACGACAGGATTGGTAGTGCCCAATGCAGGTCATGTGTATTTGGACGATCAGGATATCACTGGTTATCCTGTGTACAAGCGTGCCCGTGCCGGAATTGGTTATTTGCCACAGGAAGCCAGCGTTTTTCGCAAGATGAGTGTGGAGGATAATATCTTGTCGGTCTTGGAGATGACGGGCAAGCCACGCGAGTACCAGATGGAGAAACTGGAAAGCCTTATCAATGATTTCGATCTGCAGAAGGTTCGCAAGAACTTGGGTGACCAGTTGTCGGGAGGTGAACGCCGTAGAACGGAGATTGCCCGTTGTCTTGCCAACGATCCAAAGTTTATTATGCTCGATGAGCCTTTTGCCGGTGTCGACCCTATCCAGGTAGAAGAGATACAGAATATTGTCTGGCGCCTGAAATACCGCAATATTGGTATTCTTATCACCGACCATAATGTAGATGAGACGTTGGCTATTACCGACCGTGCCTATTTGCTCTTCGAAGGCCGTATTCTTTTCCAGGGCTCACCTGAGGAATTGGCAGAAAACAAGATCGTAAAAGAGAAATACCTCACTACTGGATTTGTGCTCAGAAAGAAAGATTTCCAGCTATCGGATGAGCAGAAAAGAGCCGAAGAAGGCAAGTAAGATGGTTAAAAAAACAAATTTTTCTTTTATATATTAGGTATATTCAACAAATATGAGTAATTTTGCAAGCCAATGTGAATAAAAGAGAAAATAATTAATAATATAAAAACAAAACATCAAGATGAAAATTTCATTTGAAAATCCTGACAAGATCAATGGTCTTTTGACTATCGTTGTCGAAGAAGAGGATTACAAGAATGATGTCGAGAAGACATTGAAGGACTATCGTAAGAAAGCTAATGTTCCTGGATTCCGTCCTGGTCAGGCTCCAATGGGAATGATCAAGCGTCAGTTTGGTCCTTCAGTTAAGATGGAAGCTGTCAACAAGATTATCGGCCAGCAGATCTACAAGTATGTTCAGGACAATAAGATCCAGATGCTTGGCGAGCCTCTTACTTCTGAAAAGCAGGCTCCTGTAGATATCGAGAAGGACGGTCCTTACACCTTTATGTTTGACATAGCAGTGGCTCCTGAGATGAAGGTGTCTCTCACTGGTCGCGACAAGGTGGATTACTACAAAATCGTTGTTGACGACAAGACTATCGACCAGCAGGTAGATATGTTGGCATCTCGTTCTGGTAGCTATGAGAAGGCAGAGAACTACGAGGGCAATGATATGCTCAAGGGTGATTTGCGTGAGCTTGACGAGAATGGCAACACTAAGGAAGGCGGTATTACAGTTGAGAGCGCTGTCCTGATGCCAAGCTATATCAAGGTAGACGATCAGAAGAAGTTGTTTGATGGTGCCAAGTTGGGCGACATTATCACTTTCAATCCACGCAAGGCTTATCCAGACAATGATACTGAGGTTTCTCAGCTCTTGAAGATAGAGCGTGATGCAGTGAAGGACATGGAGTCTGAGTTCAGCTATCAGATTACCGAGATTCAGCGCTTCAAGAAGCACGAGGTAAACGAGGAGCTCTTCAAGCAGGTATTCGGTGAGGATACTGACGTGAAGGACGAGGCAGCTTTCCGTGCTAAGATTGCAGAGGGTCTGAACGAACAGCTCGTTAACGATTCTGACTTCAAGTTCCTTCTTGATGTTCGTGCTCACTGCGAGAAGAAGGTTGGCAAGTTGGAGTACCCAGACGCTTTGTTGAAGCGCATCATGTTGGCCAACAACAAGGACAAGGGTGAGGACTTCGTAGAGAAGAACTACGAGATGAGCATCAAGGAGTTGACTTGGCACCTCATCAAGGAGCAGCTCGTCAGCGCTCAGAATATCAAGATCGAGGATGCTGATATCAAGGAGACAGCCAAGGAGGCTGCTCGCGCACAGTTCGCTCAGTATGGTATGACCAATATTCCTGAGGAGTATATTGAGAACTATGCTAACGAAATTCTCAAGAAGGGTGACAGCACCGAGGCGCTTGTTGACCGTGCAGTAGACCGTAAGTTGGCAGCCGCTCTTAAGGGCGTTGTTAAGCTCAACGAAAAGGAGATTTCTGTAGAGGATTTCAATAAGATGATGCAGGGCTAATATTTTTTTTGAAAAAAACTTCAAATAAATACGAGGTTATCGACTTTTTTTATTATCTTTGTTCCACGGAACGAGAAATAGAGGTCGATAACCTCTCTTTTTGTCTTATTTTGAATAGAAAAAAATGATAATATGAACGATTTTAGAAGTATGCTACGCAGCATTTAGGTATGAGCGGAATGGTGCTTGACGATGTAGTGAAGGCACAGGCTCGTTATATGAATCCTTACATCTTGGAGGAACGTCAGCTGAATGTGACTCAGATGGATGTTTTCTCAAGATTGATGATGGACCGTGTGATCTTCTTGGGCACCGAGATTGATGACTATACAGCCAACACCCTGCAGGCTCAGCTGCTTTATCTTGACTCTGTAGACAGTGGCAAGGATATTTCTATTTATATCAACAGCCCTGGCGGAAGTGTTACGGCAGGTCTTGGCATATACGACACCATGCAGTTTATCTCCAGCGATGTGTCTACCATCTGTACTGGTATGGCAGCGTCTATGGGTGCCGTTCTTTTGGTGGCTGGTCAGGAAGGCAAGCGCTCAGCTTTGCCTCATAGTCGTGTGATGATTCATCAGCCACTGGGTGGCGTACAGGGTCAGGCTTCTGATATTGAGATCGAGGCCAAGGAGATTCAGAAATTCAAGAAAGAACTTTATACCATTATATCTAATCATTCGCACACTCCATACGAGAAGGTGTGGGCAGACAGTGACCGTAACTATTGGATGACGCAGAAGAGGCCAAGGAGTATGGTATGATAGATGCAGTGTTGACCCGTAAAAAAGGAGTAGAAGAATAATGCCAAAGAATGTATGTAGCTTTTGCGGAAGAAGTGAGAGCGAAGTGAAGTTGCTGATAACAGGCATCAAGGGCTATATCTGCGAGAATTGTGCCAAGCAGGCATACGATATCGTGTTGTCTTCAGGCGTTTTAAACGATAAGAAGAATGATAAGTTCGCATTGAAGCAGGTGCCTAAGCCTGTAGAGATCAAGCAATATCTGGATCAGTATATCATCGGACAGGATGGCGCCAAGCGCTCCCTTGCCGTGGCGGTGTACAATCACTATAAGCGTTTGCAGCAGACTGTGGACGACGGAGGTGTGGAAATAGAGAAGAGCAACATCATCATGGTGGGCAGCACCGGAACGGGAAAGACACTTCTGGCCCGTACAATCGCCAAACTGTTGGATGTGCCTTTCACTATTGTTGATGCTACGGTATTTACCGAGGCTGGTTATGTGGGCGAAGATGTGGAAAGTATTCTGAGCCGTCTGCTCCAGGTGGCCGACTATGATGTGGCAGCTGCAGAAAAAGGTATCGTGTTTATTGACGAGATAGACAAGATAGCCCGCAAGAGCGACAATCCTTCTATCACCCGCGATGTGAGCGGTGAGGGAGTACAGCAGGGCTTGCTCAAGTTGCTGGAAGGCACGATGGTAAATGTACCGCCAAAGGGAGGCCGTAAGCATCCTGACCAGGATTATATTCACGTCGATACCAAGAATATTCTCTTTATCTGCGGTGGTGCATTCGACGGAATAGAGCGAAAGATAGCGCAGCGCCTCAATACGCATGTGGTAGGTTTCAATTCTGTGCAGAATGTCAGCAAGATAGACAAGACCGACCTGATGAAATATATCCTTCCTCAGGACCTGAAATCTTTCGGACTGATTCCCGAGATCATCGGTCGTCTGCCTGTACTTACCTATCTGAATCCTTTGGATAGGGAAGCCTTGCGCAAGATATTGGTTGAGCCCAAGAACTCTATCATCAAACAGTATGTCAAGTTGCTCGAGATGGATGGCATCAAATTGGACTTCGACCAGGAGGCTCTCGACTATATGGTAGACAAGGCTGTGGAGTACAAACTTGGTGCCCGAGGCCTGCGCTCTATCGTAGAGGCGGTCATGATGGATGCTATGTTTGATGTCCCATCCCAGAAGATTACTACTTTCACTGTGACATTGGACTATGCCAAGCAGCAGTTGGAGAAAACCAATCTGCAGCAGATGGAGAGTGCTTAAGATGAGCTTGTTACCATGCTTGCTCAATGACTTTTACCGATACAAGTATACATTATATATATTAAATAGGTGGATATGACGGAACAGATGAATCTTACGGAACAGTTGAAACACTATTTCGGCTTTGACTCTTTTAAAGGCGACCAGGAATCGATTATTAAAAATCTGATGAGTGGTAATGATACATTTGTGTTGATGCCTACAGGTGGAGGAAAAAGCTTGTGCTATCAGTTGCCGTCCTTAATCATGGAGGGAACAGCTATTGTTGTTTCTCCATTGATTGCCCTGATGAAAAATCAGGTGGATGTTATCAATGGTCTTAGCGAGGAGGATGGTGTGGCCCACTATCTCAACTCCTCTCTAAATAAGTCGGCTATAGAGAAAGTGAAGAGCGATATTCTCTCTGGCAAGACCAAGTTGCTGTATGTGGCACCAGAGTCGTTGACCAAGGAGGACAATGTGGACTTTCTGAAAGACGTGAAGATTTCGTTCTATGCCATTGATGAGGCTCACTGTATTTCTGAGTGGGGACATGATTTCCGTCCGGAGTACCGTCGTATCCGCCCCATTATCAACGAAATCGGTAATGCACCCGTCATAGCCTTGACCGCCACAGCTACGGACAAGGTTAGGACAGATATCAAGAAAAGCTTAGGCATCATGGATGCCAAAGAGTTCAAGAGTTCTTTCAATCGCCCCAATCTGTATTATGAGGTACGTCCCAAGACCAATGAGATAGACAAGCAGATCATCATGTTCATCCGTCAGCATGCCGGCAAGAGTGGTATTATCTATTGTCTTTCTCGAAAGAAGGTGGAGGAGTTGGCCGAAGTCTTGAAGGCCAATGAAATCAAGGCGGCACCTTATCATGCGGGCTTGGATTCAGCAACCCGTTCGCAGACTCAAGATGATTTCCTGATGGAGCGAATAGATGTCATAGTGGCAACGATAGCTTTTGGTATGGGTATCGACAAGCCTGATGTGCGCTTTGTCATCCATTATGACATTCCAAAGAGTCTGGAAGGCTATTATCAGGAGACTGGCCGTGCCGGTCGTGATGGTGGCGAGGGCATCTGTATTGCTTTCTATGCTCGTAAAGACCTGAAGAAATTAGAAAAGTTTATGGAGAACAAGCCTGTGGCAGAGCAGGATATCGGTCGACAGCTTCTGCAGGAAACGGCAGCTTATGCCGAGTCGTCAGTATGCCGTCGCAAGATGTTGCTCCATTATTTCGGTGAAGAATACCAGGAGGAAAACTGCCACAACTGTGACAACTGCCTGCACCCTACGACAAAGATAGAGGCTAAGGACGAGTTGGTGGTTATATTAAGAGCGGTGGCAGCCGTCAAAGAGAACTTCCGTCAGGAATATATTATAGATTTTGTGAAGGGAAGGGCTACCGATGACATCGTGTCGCACAAGCACAACGAGCTGGAGGCTTTTGGTGCCGGTGAGGACATGGACAGCAAGATGTGGAATCCTGTTATCCGTCAGGCATTGATAGCTGGATATCTGAAAAAAGATGTCGAGAACTATGGCTTGCTGAAACTGACTGCAGCAGGCAAGCGTTTTATCAAGAACCCTGAGTCATTCATGATAGTGGAAGACAAGGTGTTCAAGGATGATTATGGACTGGAGAGTCACAGCGCAGGCAGTGAGGCTCTCGATCTAGAGTTGTTTGCCATGCTCAAGGACTTGCGTTCTGATATGTCTAAGAAGCACAAACTTCCGCCTTATGTCGTGTTCCAGGATGTCTCTTTGGAACAGATGGCAACCATGTATCCTGTTGATTTGCAGGAGTTGCAGAACATCCAGGGTGTAGGTGCCGGCAAGGCAAAGCGCTATGGCAAGGAGTTCTGTGCCCTTATCAAGAAATATTGTGAGGAGAACGATATCGAGCGTCCCGAAGAGTTGCGTGTTCGTACCGTGGCAAAGAAATCCATGCTGAAGGTTAGTATCATTCAGAGTATCGACCGACAGATAGCACTCGATGACCTTGCTGAGGCAAAGGGACTTGATTTCGATGATCTCTTGGATGAAATAGAGGCTATCGTCTATAGCGGAACCAAGTTGAACATAGATTATTTCATAGAAGAAGTCATCGATGATGAGCATGTTGACGACATTTATGACTATTTCATGGAGAGCGATACCGACGACTTGGATACAGCGCAAAATGAATTGGGTGAGGACTATTCAGAAGACGAAATCAGGTTGGTTAGAATTAAGTTCTTGTCCGAACAGGCCAACTAAGTGACGTTAAATAATAACTTGGTACGATTTAAATATCTCAAAAATATGAGGCTCAAATCATACCAATTTATTTTTCACCGTCACTAATCACGTTAAATAGCATTAATAAGGAGTGAAATTCGTGAAAAAAGGGCAAAATATGAAATATTATTGCTAAATTTGCACGCAATAAATTTTTAAAGGTTACAATATGTCATCATTTGTTGCAGATAAAATTGTAATGGACGGCCTCACTTACGACGACGTCCTTCTTATCCCTGCTTATTCAGAGGTACTGCCTAAAGAGGTAGAGTTGAAAACCAAGTTCTCTCGTAATATCGAGTTGAACGTTCCATTCGTAACAGCCGCTATGGATACTGTTACCGAGGCGTCTATGGCCATAGCCATAGCTCGTGAGGGAGGTATCGGTGTTATCCACAAGAACATGTCTATTGAGGAGCAAGCACGCCAGGTGGCCATTGTAAAGCGTGCCGAGAATGGAATGATTTACGATCCAGTCACTATTCGTCGCGGAAGCACAGTGCAGGATGCTCTTGATATGATGCATGACTATCATATTGGTGGTATTCCTGTTGTTGATGACGAAAACCATCTGGTTGGTATTGTAACAAATCGTGACTTGCGTTTCGAGCGTCATCTCGACAAGAAGATAGATGAGGTGATGACTTCTGAGAATCTTGTTACTACCCATCAGCAGACCGACTTGACAGCAGCTGCTCAGATTCTTCAGGAGAACAAGATCGAGAAACTTCCTGTTGTGGATAATGCAAACCATCTTGTAGGTTTGATTACTTATAAGGATATCACAAAGGCTAAGGACAAGCCAATGGCATGCAAGGACGAGAAAGGTCGTCTGCGTGTTGCGGCTGGAGTTGGTGTTACTGTCGATACTCTCGACAGAGCCAAGGCTTTGGTTGAGGCTGGTGCCGATGCTATCGTTATTGATACTGCTCACGGACATTCCAAGGGCGTTATTGAGAAGTTGCATGCAGTAAAGGCAGCCTTCCCTCAGGTAGATGTTGTTGTCGGTAATGTGGCAACAGGTGAGGCTGCTAAATACTTGGTAGACAATGGCGCTGATGGCGTAAAGGTAGGTATCGGTCCTGGCTCTATCTGTACAACTCGTGTGGTTGCCGGTGTGGGTGTTCCACAGTTGAGCGCTGTCTATGATGTTTACTCAGCCTTGAAGGGTACTGGCGTTCCATTGATTGCCGATGGTGGTTTGCGCTATTCTGGCGATATCGTTAAGGCTTTGGCTGCCGGTGGCAGTTGCGTCATGATTGGTTCGCTGGTTGCCGGTACTGAGGAGAGCCCTGGTGATACTATCATCTTCAATGGCCGTAAGTTCAAGAGCTATCGTGGTATGGGTTCTTTGGAGGCTATGGAGCAGAAGAATGGTTCTAAGGACCGTTACTTCCAGAGCGACACCAAGGATGTGAAGAAACTCGTACCGGAAGGTATCGCTGGTCGTGTACCTTACAAGGGAACTGTACAGGAGGTTATCTATCAGTTGATTGGTGGTTTGCGTTCTGGTATGGGCTATTGTGGCGCTGCGACAATTCAGAACTTGCACAATGCTAAGTTTACCCGCATTACCAATGCCGGTGTTCTGGAGAGTCATCCACACGACATTACCATTACCAGTGAGGCTCCAAACTACAGCCGTCCTGAATAATAATGAATTGAAAGAAATGAAAATAAATGCGCTTTTAGCAGCTATGCTCCTTTCGGGGAGCATAGCTTTTGCTCAGGTTGATCCTGTGATTATGACCATTAATGGAACACCTGTCACCCGTTCAGAATTCGAGTATTCTTACAATAAGAACAATTCAGAAGGAGTCATCGACAAGAAGACTGTCGGCGAGTATGTGGATTTGTTTGTCAACTATAAACTGAAGGTACAGGCAGCCCTGGATGCCCGCCTCGACACCTTGAGCTCTTTCAAGAAAGAGTTCGCCACTTATCGTGACCAGCAGATTCGTCCATCTATGATTACCGAACAGGATGTCGAGAACGAAGCGCATCGTATCTATGAGGACACACGTCAGCGCATTGATGGAAATGGAGGAATGGTAAAGGTTTCTCATATTCTGCTGATGCTTGGTCAGAAAGCGACTCCTGCCGAGAATACCAAGTTGAAGAGCCGTGCTGACTCTATTTATACGGTTTTGAAGAAGGGAGGCAACTTTGCTGAGTTGGCAAAGAAATTCTCTGACGACAAGAGTACGGCTGTCAAGGGTGGCGAACTGCCCTGGATCAGTAAAGGTCAGACTGTGAAGGCTTTTGAGGATGCAGCTTATTCGCTCAAAGTGGGTGAGATCAGCAAGCCTGTTCTTTCAGAGTTTGGTTACCATATTATTAAAAAGGAGGGAACACAGAATTTCTTCCCATATGACTCGCTTAGGACGGATATCATCCGTTTTATTGACGCAAGAGGGATAAGGGAAAAAATTATCAACGACAAGTTGGACTCTCTTGCCAAGAGTATGCCCGCCGGTACAACAGCCGAGAGCATTCTCGACAAGAAGGCAGAAGAACTGTCTGCCAAGGACAGCGATTTGAAGAACCTGATTCGCGAGTATCATACGGCTTGCTGCTCTATGAAATCAGCAATCGTCTGGTATGGGACAAGGCTTCCAAGGACGAGAAGGGTCAGGCAGCCTACTTTGCCAAGAACAAAAAACGATTCAAATGGAATGAGCCCGATTCAAGGGAATAGCTTATCATGTAAAGGATGCGGCAGACGTTGAGGCTGTCAAGAAGAGCATCAAGGGAAAGGCTTTCTCTGAGTGGGCAGATATTCTGCGCAATACATTCAACAAGGATTCTGTGATTCGTATCCGTGTGGAGAAGGGTATTTTCAAGAAAGGCGACAATGCTGTCGTCGACAAGATGGTCTTCAAGAAAGATACCACTGTCAAGGCTTTGAAGGATTACCCCATTGATGCCACCTTCGGCAAAGTGCTGAAGAAAGCTCCTGAGGATTATACCGATGTCAAGTCACAGGTGATAGCCGACTATCAGGATATGTTGGAGAAAGAATGGGTGACAGCCCTGAGAAAGAAATATCCAGTAGTAGTCAACAAGGATGTATTGGCGACAGTCAACAAGCATTAATCAAAACGAAAAACAAAGATACATGAAAATAGAGAATAAGATCGCTTTGGCTTTTGTTGCTCTGATGTTTATCATGGGCATGAGCGCAAATACCAACAGGGCTTCTCGCCTTGCTAAGGCGTATGTCATGGGCGATTCGGTTTCAGGCGATACTAACCAGGTGAAGGACGAGCCGGTTCTGAACGAGGGTAGTGTTGTGGATGAGGTGATCTGGGTAGTAGGCGACGAGCTATCCTGAAGTCTGATGTCGAGGTAACCCGATTGCAGGGTGAGGCCGAAGGCATCAAGTATGCAGGCGATCCTGATTGCAGCATCCCCGAGCAGATAGCTGTACAGAAACTCTTCCTGCATCAGGCAGCCATCGACAGTATCGAGGTATCTGAGTCTGAGGTGATGGCTGGTATCGACGAGCAGATCAATTATTGGATCAATATGATAGGCTCACGCGAGAAGTTAGAGGAGTATCGCAAGCAGAGTGTCACCCAGATGCGTCAGCAGATGCACGATGACTTCAAGAACCGTCAGTTGATTCAGAAGATGAAGGAGAAACTGGTGAAGGATATAAAGGTTTCGCCAGCTCAGGTTCGTCGTTATTTCAACAATCTTCCTGCCGACAGTATTCCTTTTGTGCCAACAGAGGTAGAGGTGGAGATACTTACCCAGCAACCAAAGATCCCTATGGAGGAAATCAATCGTGTCAAGGACGAGTTGCGCGAATACACCGACCGTGTCAACAAGGGCGAGACAACCTTCTCTACATTGGCTCGTCTGTATTCTGAAGATCCCGGCTCTGCCGTATGGGTGGCGAGATGGACTATGTCGGTAGAGGTATGTTGGACCTGCTTTTGCCAATGTGGCTTTCAATCTGACCGACCCCAAGAAGATTTCCAAGATTGTAGAGTCAGAATTCGGCTATCATATCATCCAGTTGATAGACAAGCGTGGCGACAAAATCAAGGTTCGCCATATCCTTCGCAAGCCTGTTGTTCCACAGGAGTCCATCGATAAGGCGATATTGCGTCTCGATTCTATCGGCGACGATATCCGCAGCGGAAAGTTCACTTTTGAGTCGGCTGTGTCTGTATTGTCTGACGACAAGGACACCAAGAACAACCGTGGTTTGATGGCCAATACCTCTCAGGCTGGTGTGCGTACATCCAAGTTCCAGATGAAGGAATTGCCCACCGAGATAGCCCGTATGGTTGATACAATGAAGGTGGGTGAGGTTTCTCGCTCATTCCAGATGATCAACAGCCGTGGCAAGACCACCTGTGCTCTGGTGAAACTGGTGAGCAGGGTAGAGGGTCATCGTGCCACCATTACCGAAGACTTCCAGGTGATGCAGGATGTAGTTCAGGCCAAGGAGCGTGAGAAGACCTTGCACGACTGGGTGGTAAGCAAGATAAAGAGTACTTATGTACGAATGAACGACCGATATAAGGATTGCAAATTTGAATATCAAGGTTGGGTTAAGTAATGACAGTAAAAAACATCATAAAGCGACATATCGACGGGCATAGAATCTTCTTTTTCTTGATTCTATGCCTGTTTGGACTATGTCTTGTCCAGGCCATGCAGGCTCCTAAGAAGCGTGTCAGGAAGCGCCCGCATGGCGACAGAGTTTACTTGCTTCATGCAGATGAGTTGCGATATGATATGTATGGCCCTCATCCCGATGCGCAGATCGTAAAGGGTAAGGTGTCATTCTCGCATCAGGGTGCTCATCTCACCTGCGACAGTGCTTATTTCTATGAAGGCTCCAATTCGGTGAAGGCTTTCGGACATGTGCATTTCCGTCAGGGTGATACACTGTCCTTGGTATGTGAGCGTGCCGAGTATGATGGTCAGATGCAGATGATGCGTGCCCGTAAGAATGTGGTGCTGCGCCATCGCCGACAGGTGTTGCGTACCGACAGTTTGGATTACGACCGTCTTTATGAAATGGCCAACTTCTTTGATGGAGGAACGCTTATCGACGGTAAGGACAAGTTGGTTTCCGACTGGGGCGAGTATCATACCCAGACACGCGAGGCTAAGTTTGTGTATAACGTGAAACTCCGTAGTGGCAAGGACTTGGTGACTACCGACACCTTATATTATGACGTGCCCAAGTCAAGGCCCACATGGTAGGTCCTTCCAAAGTGATTTCCGGCAACAGTGTCGTCCATACCAAGGATGGTTATTACGACACCAAAACCAAGAGTGCCCAGTTGTATGGTCGCTCCACCTTGTCGGATAAGGACAAGACGATCACGGGCGACAGCCTGTATTATGTGAAGAATGGCGACAGTCGCGGTTATGGCAATGTGGTGTATGTGGACAAGAAGAACAAGAACTCTCTTACCTGCAACTACTTGCGCTACAACGAAAAGACAGGTTATGGCTTTGCCACCAAGAATCCCGTTGCCATCGACTTTTCTCAGAAAGACACCATGTGGCTTCATTCCGACACCATGAAGATCTATACCTATCATATAGGTACAGATTCTGTATATCGCAAAATACATGCATTCCATAAGGTGCGTGCCTTCCGTCAGGATGTGCAGGCAGTGTGCGACTCCTTGGTCTACAACTCGCAGGATTCCTGCATGACGATGTATAAAGACCCTATCGCATGGAATGGCAATCGCCAGTTGTTGGGCGAGGTAATCCATGCCTATATGCGCGACTCAACCTTGCGTTTGGTTCATGTCGTAGGACAGGCCTTGTCGGTAGAGATGTTGCCCGACAGCGTTCACTATAACCAGATCACTTCCAAGGAGATGAAGGCTCATTTCCTCAAAGGACAGATCCGTATGGCAGAGTCTATCGGCAATGTGCAGACCATTTATTATCCTGTGGATGATAAGGACAGTTCGCTGATGGGACTCAACTTCCTGGAGACAGACACGATGCGTATGTATATGTCGCCCCAGCGCCAGCTGGAGCATATATGGACCAATAAATTCACGAGTGTCATGTATCCTATGACGCAGATTCCTCCAGCAAAGTACAAACTGCCCAATTTTGCCTGGTTCGATGATATTCGTCCCAAGGACAAGAACGATATCTTTGTTTGGCGAGGCAAGGCTAAGGGCATGGAACTTAAGAACATCAAGCGCCATGAGGCACCTCTGCAGGTATTGTCAAAAACTGCAGCCGTCGAAGAGAAGAAAGACGAAAAGGTAGACTGATATGATGCTGTTTCCTACCCGCAAACCACGTCAGTTCAGGTACACACCCCGATATTCCCGCCGTCAAGGCTTCGATTTCCATTCGGGGCGTCGTCCTGTGCGCCGGCAGCATGTTTTGCTGCTTGTCGTCCTGTTGCTGTTACTTCTTGCCTTCATGGTTTTACTTTAAAACAGAAAGAAACGAATGAGTGATATAATTCAGCTTTTACCCGATTCGGTAGCCAACCAGATAGCTGCAGGAGAGGTGATACAGCGTCCTGCCTCTGTCATCAAGGAGTTGGTGGAGAATTCGGTTGATGCAGGTGCCACACGTATTGATGTGGCTGTAGTCGATGCCGGGCGTACAAGTATACTGGTGATAGATGATGGAAAGGGAATGTCGGAAACCGATGCCCGTCTGTCGTTTGAGCGTCATGCCACCTCCAAGATCCGTCAGGCCGACGACCTCTTCGATCTTCATACCATGGGTTTCCGTGGTGAGGCTTTGGCCTCTATAGCCGCAGTGGCTCAGGTTACCCTCAAGTCGCGTCTTGCCACAGAGGAGGTAGGTACGCAGCTTGTCATCTCAGGCTCTAAGATAGAGTCACAGGAGCCTTGCTCTTGTCCTCAGGGCAGCAGCTTCAGCATTAACAACTTATTCTATAATGTTCCTGCCCGCCGCAAGTTCCTGAAGTCAAACTCTACCGAGTTGAACAACATTCTTACAGCCTTCGAGCGCATCGTCTTGGTTAATCCGCAAATCACTTTTACCTTGCAGAGCAATGGAACCGAGCTGATGAATCTTCGTGCCGCCAACCTACGCCAGCGTATCATCGACGTTTTTGGCAAGCGGCTGAATCAGGATCTGCTGCCTGTCAATGTAGACACTACGATGTGTAAGATAACTGGCTTTGTGGGAAAACCGGAGTCTGCGCGTAAGAAAGGTGCCCATCAGTTCTTCTTCGTCAACGACCGTTACATGAAGCACCCTTATTTCAACAAGGCAGTCATGACGGCTTTCGAGCGAATGGTTCCTCAGGGCGAACAGGTTCCTTATTTCCTTTACTTCACAGTGGCTCCCGGTGACATTGATGTGAACATACATCCCACGAAAACCGAGATCAAGTTTGAGAACGAACAGGCCATCTGGCAGATTCTTTCTGCTGCAGTCAAGGAGTCTCTGGGAATGTATAATGATGTGCCAACCATTGACTTTGATACAGAGGACAAGCCCGACATTCCTGTGTATAATCCTGAAATGTTTCCAAAGGCTACTGCCCCAAAGATAAGTGTCGATCCCAACTATAATCCCTTCAAGGCGCATGGCGCTCAGGATCTCGTACGTCAGCACCTGTAGACCAGCGTTGGGAAGAACTCTATGAGGGATTGTCAGATGCTCCGCAAGACGAGGAGCCCGATTTGTTTGAGTCTTTACAGACGGAGGAGAGCGGCCAGACAAACATCATTGCCGAGAAGTCGCCTACCCATTATCAGTATAAGGGTAAGTATATTATGACGGCGGTGAAGTCGGGCTTGATGATTATCGACCAGCATCGTGCTCACGTTCGTGTACTCTATGAGCAGTATCTTGCCCAGTTGGCTGCTCACGAGAACCATTCTCAGAAGGTTCTGTTCCCGGAAGTGGTGCAGTTCCCCGCTTCTGACGATGTGATATTGAATAAATTGCTACCCCAGGTAAAGGCTTTCGGCTTTGAGTTGGAAGACTTGGGCAGGGGCAGTTATGCTGTCAATGCCGTACCTGCCGGACTTGATGGGCTGAACCCTGTATCGTTGATTCGCGACATGGTGGAAGCAGCCAAGGAGAGTGGGGCGTCGGCGATAGACGAGATCAACAAGTCGCTGGCATTGTCCATGGCCCGTGCTGCGGCAATTCCTGTGGGGCAGGTTCTTGGCAACGACGAGATGGAGGGCTTGGTCAATAACTTGTTTGGCTGTAGCAATGTCAATTACACGCCCGATGGCAAAAATGTGTTGTGCATTCTGCAACAGCGGGAAATCGAGCAACTCTTGGGATAAAAGTGCGAAAAAGTTAGCAAATTTGTTTGAGAAAAGCTATTTTTTCAAAAAAAAGGAAGATTTAAAAAATATTATTAACTTTGCCCTCGTATTCCATAAAGTAGATTGTGATACAGTAAAGAGTAGTAAATTTAAATATATATTATAATATAAGGAAGTTAAAATTTAATTGTTATGAAAAAGTTTTTAGCTGAACTGGCATTTGCTGGTCTTTCAATGAGCGGTTTCGCTCAGGATGCAACACCTACTCAGCAGTATAGTGTTGCTACAAACTCATTCTGGAGCAATTGGTTTATCGAGCAGGTGCCGACTGGAATGCGTGGTATTCAGGTGAGGAACATGGTCAGAATTTTGCAACAAGTCCTTTCAAGAAGTTCCGTTCTAATGCAGGCGCTTCTGTAGCTGTAGGTAAGTGGTTTACTCCTGGCCTCGGTTTGCGTACAAAGGTTCAGGGTTTCTGGGGCAAGCGCGTTTGGGATCCTGAGACAGAGACTAAGGGTAGCTTCAACAGATATTGGGTTGTTAACGAGCAGGTAATGTTCAACCTCAGCAACTTGCTTTTGGGCTATAACGAGAACCGTGTATGGAATGTGATTCCTTTCGCTGGTGGTGGCTTCGGTCGCACTATGACTCACAACCTCTACTCTATGGACCTCTGCGTTGGTCTTCAGTCTACATGGAAGGTAGCTAAGAAGGTGAACGTTTATCTTGAGGCAGGCTGGAACCGTTTCGAGTCTGATATCGATGGTGGTTACAGCGGCGGTGAGCGCGGTTGGGATTCTCACGACAACAACCTCTATGCTGAAATCGGTTTGACTTTCAAGCTTGGCAAGTCTACTTGGGACAAGACTCCAGATGTTGACGCAATCAACGCTCTTCATCAGTCAGAGCTCGATGCTCTCAATGCTAAGTTGAATGATGCCAATGCAGAGAACGACCGTCTGAAGGATCTCTTGGCTAACCAGAAGCCAGTTGAGACTGTAACTCCTAAGACTGTTAAGGAATTCGTTACAACTCCAGTATCTGTATTCTTCGATATCAACAAGACAAACGTAGCTTCACAGTACGACCTCGTAAACGTACATGCTTTGGCTAAGTATGCTATTGCCAACAACTCTAACTTGCTCGTTTGCGGTTATGCTGACAAGGCTACTGGTAATGAGCAGATCAACCAGAAGTTGTCTGAGGGTCGTGCCGAGACTGTTGCCGGTGAGTTGGTTAAGATGGGTGTCAAGAGAGCTAACATCACAACTAAGGGTAATGGTGGTGTTGACGATATGTCTCCTATCTCATTCAACCGTCGTGCTACCGTACAGGTTGTCGAGTAATATCTATTGTTGAGCTGTCATAGCTCGCATAGTAGAGAATATAAGGGTGCTTCTTTCGTGGAAGCACCCTTTCTTATTTTTTGCGAAATCCACCTGTCCCATTTGTGCTGTTTTTTTGATTCCGTTAAAAAACGCAATAGGCTTCGATGGGCATCGCAATTGCTTTCATTGTCCATCGAAGCCTATTTCGTTGTTCATCGAAGCCTATTGTGTTTTTCCTTATGATAAGCATTCCTTCTGCTGTTTCATGATGCTTTGATGGAGTAACTAAGGCCGAAAGCGTCTTTTTTGAAATAAAAATGAAAAAAGTTGCCGTAAAATTTGGTGGAAACAAAAAATGTTCGTACCTTTGCAACCGCTTACAAGAAGTAAGGGCGTTTAGCTCAGCTGGTTTAGAGCATCTGCCTTACAAGCAGAGGGTCGGCGGTTCGAATCCGTCAACGCCCACTAAGGGGTGTTTCCCTGTGGTTCCAATTTTGGGCTGCAGGGATTTTTTTGTCTCTATATAAGTTTTTCTTCTCTTGGTTATTTGAAACCCTATAAATAGGCACACAGCATTCTTGTATTTTCATTAATATTTTGACCTTATTGTACCTTTTTCTGAAATAATTATTTTACCTTTGCAAGCATAATTACTTATTTTGTAAGGATAAGAAGCGTATGGACTCATTATATCTATTACAGTTTGCATGTCTCATATTCATGCTCGTCAATGCCTTCATCGTGGCAGTCTCTCATCTGCAAGTGAGATGGGAGAACAAGCGGTATGAGCGTTCACGATGGATGATCGTTGCCGCCATGATAGGATTGGCGATGCAATATGCGGTGCAGATGGTTTTCGGATTCCGTGCCATGCACGATAATTTAGGGGCGGTCGTCAACATCCTCATCTATACCCCTTGTTTCTCGCTTATCTCCATGGGAATCTACAACATAGAAACCACCCGTGCCAACCTCAGGAAGATGATTCAGATGTGCTGTGGTATTTATGCAGCCATTCTCCTTGTCTTTTGCGTGGAAATCAGTCTTCATCATAGCCTGTATATCAGAGAAGGGCTCTATCTGATGCTGGCTCTGTTCTGTCTAAGTGTCATCTATTGCATATTCATGATTATCCGCGAGATGATCAGGCGCAAGAAGTTGTTGGAGACTATGGTAGCAACGGATATGTTGCCTTACGTAAGATATTCCCGAACCAGTGTCATTATTCTCTGGCTCGCAGTTCTCGCTATGCCGGTTGCCATCTTTTCCACTACTTTATTATATATTGTAGGTCCCATCGTATTGTTTGCCCTGCTGTTCTTCAACCTTACGTTTATCGCTCTCGGCAACAGTTATACCCCAACCGAAGAACTGTTGGACAAAGAAGAGGAAATCAGCGCATCGGTGAGAACAGGACACCAGAAACCATCTGGGGGGGGCAAGTTTGAACAAAGACAAAAGCTGCAGGACAGGTACAGAAACTTTACAACAGCTGTCAGAGGAGCGCATCGACTTTATCCGGCAGCGTCTTGACGAATGGTGTGCTGATTTGGGATATAAGGACTGTGCTGTGAATATGCTGACCCTCTCCCGCACACTGAGTATCTCCAAGGAGGAATTGTCTATATTCTTCGACCAGTATATGCAGTCTACATTCAGAATATGGCTCAGCGAGATCCGTTTCAATGCGGCAAAGAAGATGATGTTGGATTATCCTGATTATAGCAATGATATCATTTCTGCCGAGTGTGGCTTCTCTGCCCGAACCTATCTGTATCGGGTCTTCAAGACCAAGGAGGGTTGCACGCCTGCCGAATGGAGAGAAGAACAGGCTGCCACCAGACTCTAAGTTGAGAGCTGTAGCAAAAAAAATCCTGTTGGCAGTAATGCCGGCAGGATTCTGCGTTTTATCAACCTCAAGATGTCATTTATTCTATCGTCCAATCCTCTATGCTTCGCTGATCTTCAGAGAAGTTGACACCCACTTTCACAACCTTCCGCTCATCATCGGCAAAAGCTTGGCATAGTCCTTGCCGCTGATTTGCGCCATAGCGGTATCAGCAGACTTCTCATATTTCAACTCAAAGATAAAGATACTCTTGTCCGTCTTGAGCACAAGGTCTATTCTTCCATCCGAAGTGGTATGCTCCACCTTCACATCTTCGCCAAGCATGGTAAAGATAGTGAACATCACGGCTTGATAATGACGCTCATTATTGTTGATAATCGTATATGGGAACTTATCATAGAATGCCTTCAAGTGAGGCATAAAGGCTCCCATGTCGTCATTGACGAGCACATTCTTGGAATAAGCATACACGATGGCATCATATCTTTTCATGTCTTGCGCAGTATAATACCAGACGAGACTTTCCGAGAAACCTTGTCTTACTTCTTGATTTGGGAACATAGATGATACAATTTACCATTTTTTTCGTATCCCTTAATAGTTAGATAGCCACTTTGGAAAAGAACAGGAATAGGATCAGTAAGCCTTTCCGTAGGTGTATCAAAACGTGATGCCTGTATCCACAAATCGTCCAGATTGAGCATGTCCAAATTCTTCTGCTGCATCAGTCTATCAAGAACGTAGCGTACCAGATGTAAACCAATAGCTATTAAACTCCTTGTCGTCCAAAGCATTGATAATACTATAAGGATTGAAGATATCCTCGCTATTGATACTGAAATGGTAGCCATCATAATGCTGCTTGAGTTGCCGCAAGGTCTCCTCATAAGTGAGTCCATTATGCTCTGCCATCTCCTCGATACCCTCACGGAAATACTGAGTCAATTCACTCTTGGTGATACCACAACAGCTACTGTATTCATCCTTCAACGTGAGAATCTTGAGATTGTTCAACTCACTAAAGATGCTGAGCTGACTAAACTTAGAGATGCCTGTGATAAAAACAAAGCGAATGTTTCCCTCTTGCTGCTTCAAGGGGCTAAAGAAATCGCGCATGATGTTGCGGATGGTCTTCTGCAACTCTTCGTCACTGACAGAATCATGCATTGGAGCATCATATTCGTCGATGAGAACAACAACTTGCTTACCTGTTTGAGCCGTGGCAGCCAACAAGATATCCCTAAAGCGCCCCCCAAAGCCTTCACGCTCAGATTCAGGAACTTCTATTCCATATTTCTGCTCTTCAACTTTAAGGATATTATTTAATATGATTTTAGTATTCTCCAAACTATAATATTTACCACAACTCAGATCCAGGTGGATGACAGGATATGCCGTCCACTCCTTCTCCATCTGTTCGATGGCAAGTCCCTTGAACAGTTCTTTCTTACCCTCGAAGTAAGCCTGGAGGGTAGATACAAACAAGGATTTCCGAATCGACGTGGGCGACTCAGAAAATGAAACTTGGCATAATGGGCCAACTGATAGACGATAGCCGTCTTGTCAGCATAGAAGTAATTCCCCTTCACGATTTCGGAGAACGTTTGTATTCCCAAAGGATATCTCTTTGAAGCCATAATCTTAATCTTTTTAATCCCAGTACAAAGATACAGATAATATTTCATAAAGCAAGCGTTTTTCTGATTATTAACAAAATAATCGTTAAAATGGGTGTCGCATTCCTACGAAGTAGACACCTAAAACATAGGAAGTAGACACCTGAACATAGGAATGCGACACCTTTTTCGGATGAAAAACACTATATTTGCGACATGAAAGAAATGATAGAAACCATGCCAAGGATAGAATTAGCCCTGATCATCATCGGGGTGTTATTCACCCGCACTTCACGGGAAACGACAAGGTCTATATGCCACGATGATAGGTGGCGTATAGACCCTTTTTGCAATATTATACTTCCTTCCAATCAACCAGTCCCTTTCCCATTTCATCCAGTTCTATGGCAAGGGCTATCACTTTGCGCTTATCAGCCTTGAAAGGTTCGGCATACTGCTTGGCTTTCATCTGCTCTTCGGCAGCATCCACACCACCGTTGTTGCTCAGTTTCAGCTCCAGCACATAGATGAAGTTGGTGGTTTCCACCACCATATCTATTCTGCCCGTAGCAATCATCTTTTCTACTTCTACCCGGCAGCCGATGGCATTGAAAATGGTACTCATAATCAGTCGGTAGCGCTCCTCCATATCCATGCTGGCAAGTTTCTTGTTGCTGTAAGGCACGTCAGCAATAACGCTTCAGGCATTTCATGGCTTCGGGAAGATTGCCAAGCTGAGGTGAACATTCAGAAATGCCTGGGTAGATTGAAGGTCATTATTCTTGCGCATGGCAAGCGTTGGCAACACGATTTCATTCAAGGCTTGCCGAACCTCGAAATTAGGAATGCCAAGAAGATAAGTTCCGTTTATGTAACCCTTAATCGTGAGATAGCCCGACTGATAGAGGAACAGCTCTGCTCCACCGCCTGTTACGTCAGAAGTTTCTATGATTGTGTCCAACAGGGCACTATGATCAAAATCCTTCAAACGAATCTCCATGTCATCCACAAACTTTGGAAGCAACGAGGTTGCACCCGATGAAGCCCAGTAGTTCTTCAAGTCAGAATCTGCCAAGCATTGATAAGACTGAACGGATTGAATACATCCACCATATTGCGGCGGCTGAAATGATAGCGTCATAATATGCCGTCAGCTTCGCTACAGCTTCATCGAATGTCCAGTTTTCGTATTCTGCCAATTTATTGATTTCCGGCTTAAAATCGCGCAGCACCTCTTCTTTCGTAATACCACAGATGGCTGCATATTCCGGCTCAAAGCTGATATTGCTCAGATTATTGAGTACAGAGAAGAGAGAAATCTGCGTAAACTTGGTGATGCCGGTGATGAAGACAAACTTCTCGTATTTATCATCTGCCTTGAGAATGGCAAAAACCTCTCTATAAATAGAGGTACATGCTTCGTGGTGAGGAGTTTTCCAGGAATGCTGCAATGGAGAATCGTATTCGTCGATGAGAATGGCAACCTGCTGTCCGGTTTGCTTATATGCCCCCACGATTATTGCATTGAAGCGGTCGGCAAGACTATCTGCAGGGTCAGGAACCAATGAATATTCTCCTTCGTATTCTCTGAAAATATTATTGAGATAAGAGCGCAAAGTTTCCGGTTCTGCGCCCGCACGACTCATATCCAGTCTGATGACAGGTCGCTTCACCCATTCCGTCTCCTGCTGCATAATCTTCAAGCCCTCGAAGATTCCTTCTTTCCCATGAAGTAGGCTTCGAGCGTATCGACCAGCACAGATTTACCAAAGCGGCGTGGGCGGCTCAGGTAATTATACTTTTTATTTCTGTTGGCAAGTTGCCAGATGACATCTGTCTTGTCAACATAAAGGTATCCTTCTTTTCTAATTACATCAAAAGACTGGATGCCTACAGGCAATCTTCTATCGTTTGTCTCTATCATAATTCCTGTCTTTATATGAACTTTTTCGCAAAATTACGGTTTAATTTTCATATCAGCAAGAGATTTCGGGGAAAAGTTACTGAAATAGTTGGGGATTCTCTTGTCGCACGCATCTTTACCGAATCTTCAAGACAAAAGAAGACTGTTCTCCTACAGAATGGAGAGACTTCCACTCTACAGATGCAGCACAAAATGGTTCAAATTGAGCATAACCTTTTATTCGTAAAGTACCAAAGAAAAAGCAAAATTTTCTACAAAAAACAGCCAAAAAGGTGTCGCATTCCTACGAAGTAGACACCTAAAACATAGGAAGTAGACACCTAAAACATAGGAAGTAGACACCTGAACATAGGAATGCGACACCTTTTTCGGATGAAAAACACTATATTTGCGACATGAAAGAAATGATAGAAACCATACCAAGGATAGAATTAGCCTGATCATCATTGGGGCGTTTATACTCATATTATGTATGATCTTAGGATATGCCATGATAAATGACTACAGGATGTATCTTGAGAATCATTGGAAGGCTCGCTATAGCTTTCGTGACTTCATCAAGAGAGAACGTTTTTATATCTTTCTGCTGTTGGCTTTCATTTTAATTTCCCTGACAAACCTCTTGTATTTCTTAGAGTGAGTTTCGGTTAGAATGAAACAAAAGGCTTCATGGTAGTCATCCATTTTGATTATTAGGAGAAAACTCCTTATCTTTACGATTTAATATAAACGAAATAATATGGCAAATTATTTGACAATACGGATTAGATTGCTGATTGCAATACTTGCATCAGTGTTTCCGCTTTCCACAATGAAAGCTGAAGAAGGAAAAGATGTACTTATCCCATCGCAAGCTGGTACGTCGGAGTAGAGGGTGGAATGCCTTTCGGTTTCTCTACTTTCTCAAGTTTCGGACATGACAAGACGCACCTCGGTTGGGCTGCTGGCTTATATGGGGGCTATCGTTTCAACTCCATATTCTCGGCAGAGTTATCTGCTAAGTATGGAGAAATGAACTTGTCTGCACAAGACTGCTGCGTAGAACGTAACTATTGGTTGGGTAGCGACGGTATGCTTTACAAGGCTGGTGTCTTAGGCATGGACAGTTGGGAATATGCCAATCTGAAAAGCCATGTCAGGATGGGTTGGTATGGGGCAAGAGTGAATATCAATCTCCTTGGACTGTTCCATCAAACAGCTAACAGCCGATGGGATTTGGCAGTTTCACCTCATATATATGCAGTAACTACCAAGCTGATATCCAGACTATAGCCGATGATGCTAAGGTAATGAAAGGCTCTACCAACTGGCATTTGGGTTATGGTGCAGACTTGCAGGTGGGCTATCAACTGACCTCATGTCTGAAATTGGGCATCTATCTGGTTTGACCCGTCTTACTGGCGAACGTATGGACGGAATGCCGGAGCATCTGCATAAGAACAACTTCGTGTGGGAAAGTGGAGTAAGATTAGGGATTAACCTCTCTAAAAAGAAGAACAAGGTAGCAGAAACTCCATCAGTTCCACAACAGGAGGTTCTACAACAGGAACCAACTTCTTCGGAGGAGGTCAATCTGAAAGAAACTGTGGATAAGGCAGAAACAAAAGTTGCTGAACAAGACATAAAAGAATCTGCAAAGGTGACTTCCCTGTCATATATTTCACCTTCAATAGTATCGACATCCAACAAAATGAAGAGACTAAATTGAATGATATTCTCAAAACATTGAAAGAGAATCCGAACATGAAGGTGACGGTAACAGGTTGGTGTGACACAAAAGGCAGCGTGACTGTCAATAAACGTATATCTCGCCAGCGTGCAGAAGCCGTAAAGACTTGGCTTGTGAAGAATGGCATAGAGGCTAATCGCATTACTGCCATAGGAAATGGTAGTGATGACACCCCAGATGCGGATAAGGCTCGCCGAGTAGAGACTAAAGACAATCATCAGTAACCCATAAAATAAGATAGAAAATGAAAGCAAAAAGAAGATTTAATATTTGGTTATGGGTGCTGTTATGCGTCCCATGCCTGTTGGCAAGTTGCGACCATAATGTTCATGATGGTGAGGATGAGGGTGGTTTGTCAGTATCGCTCACTTGGGCGGATGAAGCCGACCAAGGTACGGAAGTGAAGGACGTGAAACTCTGGATATTCAATGCCGATGACGGTTCATTAGTAGAGGAAAAACATTATGGCAGTGCGCAGGAGGTGGCAAGCCAACGCTTCGCTCTTCCTGAAGGGCATTATCAGATATTGGCTATTACCAATCTCATAGAGCCATTCTTCACCACTGACCAGACCAGGGCTTTGACTAATTGGAACAATATCCAGATAGGCTTGACCAATCCTAAGGATGTGAACCATAATGCTTATTTCGGAGTGACCGACGTGAGGATTGACAACAAGGAAGGCAACTATGTGGTACAGAATCCTGTTAAAAGCGTGCTTGCCGAACTGACCATCATCATAGAGAATGTACCTAAAGGTACAGAGATGAGTGGCAAGGCATTAGATGCAGCCTGGTGTCTGTTCCCTACACAGAAGAATAGTGATGGAGAATATGGATTGCCGAGCATAAAGCCAACGGAAGTGGAAATGCCTACTATCTTGGCTACTGAGTCAACTTTGCAATCAGAAGTCATCCGGCTGATGCCGACCATACAGGGAAGTTCCGCCTCTCATATTTATCTCCGTCTCTTGCTGCCTAACGGGACCTTGCAAGAGTATGACATCACCACTCCGGCGATGAAGGTTGGAGAAAAGTATGAGTTGCGACTCAACTACAACCAAATGCAGCCAAAGATGAATCTGGAAGCTACCATCAACGGTTGGACGAACCTCAACAATGAAGTAGAAATAAAATAACTGAACTTTCGCATGTGGTTCAAGTACGGGCTGAAGGCCCAAAAGCTCTTAGCCCAGGGCATCGCCTGGGTATAATGGCAGTCAACAATGCGCCCTGTAAGGCAAAAGCTTTGTAAATTGCCTGGTACTTGAAAGCTTTTGCCCTTTCAGGGCGACAAACTTGCGTCCATGATTTCCCAGGGCACTGCCCTGGGCTAGGAGCTTCTGCTTCAGGGCGTGTGGAGCTCACTTGCGAAACTTAGAATCAAATAAATAATAATAACTTTTAAAATTAATATTTGTAATATGAAAAAGATGACTAAGTTTTTCGCCCTTGCACTCTTGGCAGGTGCAATGGTTTCATGCAGTACAGAAGACACCGCACCTTCTACCCAGAACGATAAGGTAGCCGTGCAATTTACTGGTGGTATCAGCGTAAACACCGTGCTGCTGGTGTAGCTTGGGCTGATGGTGACAAGATTGGTATCTTCATGACAGAAGCTGGCAAGACACTCTCTGCGGATGTAATCAAAGAGGGTGTTGACAATGTTTGCTATCAGTCAAATGGAAGTATAGCCTTTTCACCTGTTTCTGGTGGTAAGACTATTTTCTTCCCGATAGATGGAGATGTGGACTTCTATTCTTACTATCCACAGACCACTGTCAATGACTACAAGGTAGCACTTGATGTAACAGACCAAGGGAAACAAGAAGCTATCGACTTCATGTATGCCAAGACGGAAGGTTGCAACAAAGCTACGCCACAGGTTGACTTGAGGTTCTTCCATAAGTTAAGCAATCTTATTTTGGATGTTCAACCAGGTAACGGTCTCACGCAAGAAGACCTTAAGAAAATGACTGTGACAGTGAAAGGTCAGAATACCAAAGCCACTTTCAATCTTGTGGATGGAACTATCTCTGGTGAAGAAACTCCTGCGGACATCACGATGAAAACTACCGAAGCTGGCAAGCTGTATGAGGCAATCCTGCTCCCTACAGAAGAAGCAAGCCGAGTGATAGAGTTTGACCTCAAGAATGGTTACGACGCTCCTTTCGTATGGACAATGCCTGTAAAACTTGAGGGTGGAAAAAGATACCACTATACAGTAGTAAAATTGAGTCGTTCTGCCGTTGATATTTCTGGAACCATTAAGCCTTGGACAGAGGCAGGAGACAATAATGAACATATAGCACAATAACAACTCTTAAATAACAAGATATATGAAGAAATTTAGATTCTTATACATTGCTGCCGCAGCATTGCTGTTTGCAGCTTGCGCTAACGAAGAAGACGGTATCGGCAACAATGGTCCTGTTGCAGCCACAGTAAAGGCGGATATTTCCAACAATATCAAAACCCGTGGAACTGCAGACAATGACAAATGGACAACTGGCGACGCTATCGGTGTGTACGTCACTTCCGCAGGAAACACAAAAGGAACAAATGTAAAGTATGAATATGACAGATATGGTGAATTTGTTTCGGCAAATCCTATTTATTTTAGAGATAACGCGGAACAGACATTCAGTGCGTATTATCCATACATTGATGACCCCAATAATGACAAATTCGATGAGGATGGTTGGTTAATAAATGATTGGACTATTGATTACAGCAATCCAAGTAATACCTTATTAGCAAACGATTTTCTCTTTGCCTCGGGAGCAACAGCCAGCAAAGCATCGCCAATGGTTAATTTCACTGACTTGAATAATGTGGGTGAATCCTTGCCAGAGAAAGATCATCGCTTTAAGCACAAGATGAGTATGATAGAATTTACGGTCATTGCAGGAGAAGGTATAGAGGCCAGCAAGAGTGATCTTCAAAGTATAACATTGGACAAGATAAAGACACAGGGTAAGATAAATGTAAAAACAGGTGCGACAGAAGTCACAGGGACTTCTTCCCTAAAAACCTTACCAGTAACAGGTTTTTTGACCGATGTCAGGGTCTGCAAGTTTATACTCTTCCCGCAACAGTTCGAGAACAAAGAATTGACCATTAGTTGTAGTGTGTTGTATAACGAAAATACTATTAACAATTATACAACAAAGATACCCCTACCAAATGGATTCGAAGGTGGTAAAAAATATACTTATACTATCTCTGTTAGAAATAATAGTATAGTAATAGGAAATGCAAGCATAACGGGTTGGGGTATTGGCGCAGACAATGAATTTCTCGATGCAGAAATAGAATAATTCTGATAAATAAGGTACTGAAAATAGGGAATACAGGGTTAGTGAGCTTGGCGGCTCACTAACTCACTAACAATAAAAAACTGAAGATTATGAAGACGATAAAACAAAGAATTTCCTATGCGGTAATGGGCCTTATGGCTATGGGCTTTACAGCATGTACGCAAAATGAAGATATGGCTCCTACGCTGAAAGGGCAGGAAATCAATGCCACTTTCTCTGTTGGAGGTATGCAGACTCGTGTCAATACATTGGGAGACGGTAAATATTGGGAGGATAAAGATAAGCTGAAAGTAAGTATATTTACGGATTCTGATCCTGGTAGTACGACTGTTCTTTCTTTTAATGGCGAAACCTGGTCCCGCAGTGTAGTTTCCGTTGGTTAAATGAATACGAACAACATACTATTTTGGCTGTATATCCATCTGACACGGATTTTGGGAAAAATAATCTACAGTATGATTTACAAACAGACCAAAGCAGCGAAGGTAATTTGAAAAACGCTGATCTCATAACTGGATATTGGTACGATGCTCCTCGGTTCGATTTAAACATTCCTATGAAGCATCGCATGTCGCTGGTTACAATAGTATATCATGTTGGAACTGCAGATTATCCTAATATGGATATTAGTGAACCACAAGTGTATTCTAAACACACCAGTGTTGATTTTAGTAGAGACGACCGAGGGCAATTTGTCATGAGTACACCTACTGCTAATCCTGCTTGGGTACAAGCCTGTAAGCATGACGATGGTATGTTTTCTGCAATCGTTATCCCTGGTTCATACATTAAAGATGAAGTCTTCTTGAAATTCAAGATAGGCGACAATAATTTTAATGCTAAAATGAAGATGCCTACCGACTTTGAAGAGGGTAAACGCTACACCTACAAACTCGATGTAGGAAAAGACAAAGTGGAACTAACCCGAATCAGCGTAGATGATTTGAAAGGTTGGGACAGTAACAACGAAGAAGAACTCAAATAATTGGAGGAAAGAATATGAAAAAGATATTTCAATACATCATGCTGGCTGTCGTTACTATAGTAATGGCGTCATGCACAAGTGATATAGAAGAAACAACCGCAACAACAGGCAAGAGCAACGTACAGTTGGTTGTTGGTGAATTTCCGGCATTCGGAGATTCACAGACTCGTGCTATTGGTACACCTGATGAAGGCAAGACTTCATGGGCTGTAGGAGATGAGTTGCTTCTGGAGATGACCAGTAAGACTTTAGGGACTAAGTATGCTGCTTTTAAATATAATGGCAGTAGCTGGGAATTGGCAAGTGGCGAGCTGTCTTATAAAGAAGACGAAGTGCCAACCTTTCCTCATGTATATTATGCCCCTAACTACAAATGGGAAGCCGGCAAATTAGTTTTGAAAGAAGGCAAGGTTGCTGGAACGGATGAATATATCGAGGGAAAAGCAGAAATCACTGGTAATGGTCAGAGTATAATCGTAAAATTTTCCGAAGCAACACGCAACTATTCCCGCTTGCGCATTGCAACTATTCCAAATAAGCCAATAACAGTTAGCATCAATTATTTCACTCCTGCGGGCAGCAGCCAAGCTGTTTTTCCAAATTATGCCCTTACATCTGATGAAAAGGGCAATGCCTATTTATATGGTACTTTTGTAAAAAATTCCTCATTCACTGTGAAATATGGAGGAGCTCCTTTGGCAACTCATCATTCTTTGAAGTAACAAGAAATGCTAAGAGTTATGCTCTGGATGCTACTGTTGTTTCGGCAAATAGTGCAGAAGAAATAAAGTCAGCTATCAAGCAAGAAGTAGCAAATAGCAAGACTGCTATAAGACTCAACATCGCTTCTGATGCTGGCGATAATGAGTTTAAGGCTATCCGCGAAGCTTTTAAGAATGTGCAAGATGCCACTATAGACCTCACTCTAATAGGATGCAAGGAAATTCCTGCAGATGGTTTGAAAGAATTAAAGGCTTTAAAGTCTATTTTTTGCCTGATGTGACAAAAATTGGAATGAATGCCTTATCCCGCTGTGTGTATTTGGAAGAAATTTGTGCTCCGAATGTTTCTACTATAGATGAACGTGCATTTGCAGGATTTATCATGTTGGAAAAAGTAACTTTGGGAGAACTCACAGATGTGCGAGGAGAAGCAAATTCTGGAAGTGGTATTTTTGATGATGACAATTGGGCCCAATATATAGATTTGTATTTGCCCAAAAATCAGGAAGTCATGAAAGGTGAGTTTGACAATAATAGCAATCAATATATTTGGAAGCCTACGGGTGAAAAATACTTTGCCAGCCCAGACTATGATAATGGTATATTCCTCGGCTATCAATTTAACTCAGTAAAGAGTTGGGAATAAAAGGCTGTACTATCAAGTTTAACTCCTAAGCTGGGCAGGAGTATAAGTTGCCCAGTAAACATATATTCACCCGCACTTCACGGGAAACGACAATGGTCTATATGCCACGATGAGAGGTGGGCGTATAGACTTCATCGTGTCTTGATACCTGTTGGGTGGATGATATGGGTGTGGGCAGTGGTTTTGAAATCCTAACTTTTCCCGAAACTTTTCTCCCGTTTTCTTTGCACTTTCAAAATAAAAGCTTATCTTTGCAATCAACATGAAGTAGAACTTTAAAATGAATAAGTATGGCTTTAAAAATTAAAACTCGTGAAGAAGCAATTGCAGTATTACGAGATATGGTTAGACGTAAAAAAGATATGGAAGCAAAGGCTCAAATAGACTTTGCCAAAGCACGTGAGGAGGCTACAGACTGCTATGCATGCCTTTAACTTAACTCGCCTCAATTTTCATTCTCCTTATAAGGTCTGGATAGATAATGGATCATATAAGTTCTTGACAGATTATGGTGTTCAGTATCGAATAGAATTTGTTGAAAACAATAATATTTGGGAGGATGAAAAAGCGTATGAATTCGGTATTCTCAATGAAAACAAGAAGAATTCTCCTAACGATTCTAAAGTTAAAGCAACTATACAATGTATTATAGAGGAATTCTTTCTTACGAATCCCGATATTCTACTATATCAATGTGAAACGGGTGATAGCAGACAGGCTATGCGAGCTCGCCTTTTTACCAGATGGTTTAACGAATTCGATAAACGAGATCGTTTTTGTGTCAAGGTTTCTATTCTTAGAGATGAAGAAGTTGATAATTACATAGCCATTATAGTTCAAAAGAGTAATCCTAAGTTGAATGACATTCTTCGAGATTTTGATGAGTTTATCGGTTTCTTTGATACAAAGCCCGAATAATATAGTAAATCTGCAATTAACTTGGTTGACAAGGGTCTATATGCCACGATGAACAGGTGGCGTATAGACCTTGATTATATGGTGATATTCGTAATCTACATTTTCGCTTTCTGTTTTTTATGAATTGCTCAGATTCTTAATGATTTCCAAAGACAGCTGGGTAGCTTTGGCAACCTGTTCGGCAGAAAGTCCCATTGCCAGCATATTCTTTGCTATATCCTGAGCTTTCTGATTCATACCGATTTCAATACCCTCCGCAAGACCTTCACGCTTGGCTGTGTCTACGGAATTCTTGATGTCGCGATATGCCATCTTGCTGGTCTCGTACTCCCTCATTTCCTGCGGAGTAAACTTGGCTATCTCGGCTTCCTCGAAGAGGCGGTCGAAGACTTTATCACACAGCTCTTTAGGGCGCTGGGTAAGCTTATAGAGGTTCTTCAGTGCATAGAGCCACTTCTCGTAGAGCGTATCCAGTTCTTCCAAGGGTTTGTTGAACTTGGAAATCTCTACATAAATGTATTCGAGTTTGTCGTAAAATACTTTGTGGGTAGCTGTGTCGCACAACTGCACATGATGGCGGATTTTCTCCTTGTCGAAGGCGTCCTCGTTCATGCTGAAGTTGAGCAGGGCTACGGTATAGACATGATTGAGTTTGAAATCCCATTCATTCCCCTTTGGTGCCTGTTCACGGATAGGGAAGGTTGAGTAGAAAAGGGCGCGATCCTTGAAATACGTCTGGTAGGCATTCTGCATTTCTACGATGAACTTCTCGCCGTTTTCGCCCTCACAATATACATCAAAGATGGCTCTGCGGTCGGTATAGACATCTCCCACGTGCTCTGGGTTCAGATACGATACGTCCTTCACAACCTGTTTGCCATTAAACAAGCTGTTGAGGAAGCAAATGAGCAAATCCTTGTTCATTGCTGTTCCAAAAATTCGCTTGAAACCGAAATCGGTCAGCAAGCTGATGTATCTTTCTTCTACCTGCTTCATAATCATCTGTTTTAAAAATCCATGCCGCAAAGGGCGACTCTATTTAAAAGAATGATAAAACCTTTTCTAATTTAATAAATGCTTAACCATTTGATTTACATTTAAATTCTTTTGGATGCAAATATACTTCAAAATCTTGATAACGCCAAATATTTGAATGAAATTAACATCATTATCGGGAAACGACAAGGGTCTATATGCCACGATGAAAAGGTGGCGTATAGACTTCATCGTGTCTTGATACCTGTTGAGTGGATGATATGGCAGTGTGGTGGTTTCGTGCTGCCTGTTTTCATGGTTTGAAGTACCTTTGTGTAAATCGTGAGGTTCTTAAACATTATTTATTATGAGAACAGAAAGCAATAAACGAGTATTTGTTCCCTACCGATGTATTCCGGATTAGTATTGGTATGGGATGGCTATCCTTTATCTTATAAAATACGGGAATCCAAACTTTTCCCGAAACTTTTCTCCCGTTTTCTTTGCGTTTTCAAAATAAAGTCGTAAATTTGTAATCAAGATAGATTAAAAAAGGAGGTTGCGATGCCAAAGATATTTGAATACTTCGGATTTATCTTTCTGTTCTATTCAAATGAGCATGAACCAATACACGTTCATGTAATGAAGGATGGACATGAAGCTATTTTCGAGATAATATTAGAAAATGGTGAACTTGTTGAAATTCATAGAAGAACTTCTAACAAGATACCACCTTTAAGTGAGAAGGATGCTGCTACAGCAGAGGCCTTTGTGAAGAAGTACTATAAGAATATAGTTGATAAATGGGTAAACTTCTTTATTTATAACCCGTTGGCGGAATTAATTTAAGTTGATAAATATGAGTAAAAAGTTGCACATATCGCTGATTTTTAGTAACTTAGTGGTGTTCAAAACATTAAGTCCAAACCATCGTATGTACAACCTTTATACAA